>OLNP01000017.1_pt1 | contig 164466 bp, 255 predicted proteins | sample 1671951 | NCBI WGS metagenome assembly OLNP01 (sample SAMEA3136629, study PRJEB25190) | human gut metagenome | biome: human gut; feature: human-associated habitat; material: faeces | place: Austria | collected 2013
TTAATATTCTGGATACACCGGGACATCAGGATTTCTCGGAGGATACTTACCGTACCCTGATGGCTGCGGACTCTGCGGTCATGGTCATTGATGGATCAAAGGGTGTCGAGGCACAGACGAGAAAATTATTTAAGGTCTGCGTGATGCGCCATATTCCGATTTTTACTTTTATCAATAAAATGGACCGCGATGCGAATGATACGTTTGATCTGTTAGACGAGATTGAAAAAGAACTTGGGATCGCAACCTGTCCGGTCAACTGGCCAATTGGTTCCGGAAAGAATTTTAAGGGTGTATATGACCGTAACACAAAAGAGGTCATGACGTTCTCCGACACGTTAAAGGGAACGAAAGAGGGAACCGAAAAGCATATTGCAGCGGATGATCCTGCACTGATCGAGGAGATCGGACAGGACGCATACGCTAAGCTGATGGAGGAGATCGAGCTTCTCGACGGGGCAAGTGCAGAGTTTGATATGGATCTTGTCACAAAAGGACAACTCTCCCCGGTATTTTTCGGATCTGCCCTGACCAACTTTGGTGTGGAGACATTTTTACAGCATTTCTTAAAAATGACCTATTCCCCACTGCCGCGTAAAGCTGACATCGGAGAAATAGACCCGTTTGATGAGCATTTTTCCGCATTTGTATTTAAAATACAGGCAAATATGAATAAGGCACACCGTGACCGTATCGCGTTTATGCGTATCTGTTCCGGAAAATTTACCGCTGGTATGGAGGTTACACATGTGCAGGGAGGCAACAAAAAGATCAAACTGTCGCAGCCGCAGCAGATGATGGCACAGGAGCGCCATATCGTAGACGAGGCGTATGCGGGGGATATCATCGGAGTGTTCGATCCGGGTATTTTCTCAATCGGAGATACGCTTACCACAGCAAAACCGTTCCAGTTTGAGGGAATCCCTACTTTCGCGCCGGAGCATTTCGCGAGAGTGCGCCAGGTGGATACCATGAAGCGTAAACAGTTCATGAAAGGCATGCAGCAGATCGCGCAGGAAGGTGCGATCCAGATCTTCCAGGAATATAATATGGGTATGGAAGAAGTCATCGTCGGCGTTGTCGGTGTCCTTCAGTTTGATGTTTTAAAATACCGTCTGGAAAATGAATATAATGTTGAGATCCGCATGGACAACCTGCCATACGAGCATATCCGCTGGATCGAAAACGAGGAGATCGATATGGACAAGCTTGTCGGAACTTCGGATATGAAGAAGATCCAGGATTTAAAGGGCAGACCGTTACTCTTATTTGTCAATGCATGGAGTGTTGGTATGGTGCTTGACCGAAATGAGGGACTGGTGCTCTCTGAGTTCGGGCGTGAGTAAAGGACAGGTTTAGCTGGCAAAATCTGTAATACGCGGGTATTGTCAGTTAAGTGAATTTAGACAGCAGGAAAAGGAAAACAGAAAATGGCAGTTATCACAATCACAAAAGATAATTTTGAAAATGAAGTACTCGGTGCAAAACTTCCGGTTGTATTAGATTTCTGGGCAGAGTGGTGTGCGCCGTGTAAAATGCAGTCACCGGTGATTGAGGCGCTTGCGGAAGAATTAGAAGGCAAGGTCATCTTCGGTAAAGTCAATGTTGACGAGGAGGCTGCGCTGGCATTGAAATATCAGATTATGAGCATCCCGACGCTGGTTGTCATGAAATACGGATTATTTCAGAACCGTGCAGTCGGACTGCAGACAAGAGAAGAGATCATAGATATGATCGAGCAGATCAAAGAAGACTAAAAACAATAGAATGCACACTCTGCGAACATTCTATTGTCATGAATAATAGAATGCTCGCTTCACGAACATTCTATTATGATGAATCACTTCAGGCATAGCCGTGCGAAACTCATCAGCAGCTGTGAGTTTCACATGGCTATGCCTTATTTTTCTGATAAGCAGCCTTTTCCGCCTGCATCTCCAAATACATCCGCATCACATTCCATTTCCGATTTGTCGGCGTAAGCACTGCTTTATAATCTATGACAACCTGATCCCTGCGGAGAGATGCTAAAAGTTTATCCATCTTTTTCTCTGTAAAATCACAGAAAACAATCAGACTTTCCGCAGGAACCTTCCCGGAAAAAGGCTGAATCAAAGGGGAAGCAGTCTTATTTGCAATCATCTCCAATGGTTTTAAATAATCAGAGGAAGGAACCTCCTCCACACGGACCTTCAAAGCCCCCGTGATCTGCTTTAATTTTTTGAGATTGTTGTCATCTAAATGAAATACCAGTAATTTTTCCATGTGTAACTCCGTTTCATATTTATAGAATAGACATATTATAAGAGTTTTGCAGCAGGGTGTAAATATGTTTTATAGCAAAGATTAAGCTGCAAAAAGGTATATCAAAACCTGATGGCCGGCAAATCGCACAAAACAGACCCGGCATTGTGTAATTTGCCATTCACGAAACTCAGTTACACCTTTTGCAGCTGAACACAGTCTTAACTTTATGGCAAGTCTTAATTTTATGAAAGAAACTACTTGTAAAGAAACCACCACTATGATACACTTGTCGATAAGGAAAATCATTTCCGCTAAGGTTGTCAGATAAAAATCTTCACCGCCCTTTGGTGGCGGTTCACAGGCAGAAATCTGCCGGTTTATCCCATAAATAAAAAGAAATAGCATAACTGGAAAAGGTGTGCTGCAGACTGTCATATGTCAGATGGGGAAGCATATGGAAAATTGCAGACAATTTTGTGGTTGACATTTCGGGAAAAATATAATACTATTAGAACAGAAAAAACGAACATAAGTTCGCACGGAGGAAAGAAATGGCAAAGGAAGATAAATATAAAGAGATCAATGCAGTAAAAAATGATAAATTAAAAGCGTTGGATGCTGCAATTTCACAGATTGAGAAACAGTACGGCAAAGGCTCCATCATGAAACTTGGTGATAATTCCGCACATATGAATGTGGAGACGATTCCGACCGGATCATTAAGTCTTGATATTGCACTTGGTTTAGGTGGACTCCCGAAAGGAAGAATCATCGAGATCTATGGACCGGAGTCCAGTGGTAAGACGACCGTTGCCCTGCATGCGGTTGCTGAGGTACAGAAAAGAGGCGGTATCGCAGGATTTATCGATGCAGAGCATGCCTTAGATCCTGTCTATGCAAAGAATATCGGCGTTGACATCGACAACTTATACATATCCCAGCCGGACTGCGGAGAGCAGGCGCTTGAGATCACAGAGACCATGGTACGTTCCGGGGCGGTTGATATCGTGATCGTCGACTCCGTGGCAGCACTCGTTCCAAAGGCAGAGATTGATGGAGATATGGGTGATTCGCATGTCGGACTTCAGGCACGACTGATGAGCCAGGCACTTCGTAAGCTGACTTCTGTCATCAGCAAATCCAACTGTGTGGTTATCTTCATCAACCAGCTTCGTGAAAAAGTAGGCGTAATGTTTGGTAATCCGGAGACAACGACCGGTGGACGTGCACTGAAGTTCTATTCTTCTGTCCGTATGGATGTCAGAAGGATTGAGGCATTAAAACAGGGCGGAGAGGTTGTTGGTAACCGTACCAGGGTAAAAATTGTTAAGAATAAGGTGGCACCGCCATTCCGTGAAGCAGAGTTTGATATCATGTTTGGACAGGGAATTTCCAGAGAGGGCGATATCTTAGACCTTGCAGCAGATAAGGGTGTGGTTAACAAATCCGGAGCATGGTATGCATACAATGGAGATAAGATCGGCCAGGGACGTGAGAATGCAAAACAGTATCTGAAAGAAAATCCGCTGATCTGTGAGGAGATCGAGGCAAAAGTCAGAGAAATGTTAAATGTGGACGGAACGGAAGAGTCTGAGGAAACAAAGGAAAACGAGACTGAGGCACAGAGCATAAAAGCAGCGGAAGCGATCGCAAAAAAAGCGGAAGCGGCTGAAAAGAAAGCAGAGAATACAGCCGAGGTAAAAGCGGAGGAATAAAAGATGCAGGAGTTGCTTGTCGTAGAAGTAATTCCCCGGGAAAAAGGAAGGACTTCCATTCGGTTTGACAACGGGATGGAAGTCCTTTTATATAAGGGTGAGGTAAGAAAATTATCCTTGCGGGAGGGGACTGTCATATCCCGGGAGAAATATGATGAGATCATCTATGAAATACTTGGAACGCGGGCGAAGAAACGTGCGATGTTTCTTTTGGAACGAATGGACCGGACGGAACATCAGCTGCGGGAGAAGCTGATGCAGAACGGGTATCCTGATGTGTGCGTGGATCTTGCAGTGGAGTATGTCAGAAAATATCACTATATCGATGATCTGCGCTATGCGACGACCTATATTTCATATCAACAGAAGAAAAAAAGCCGTCAGAAATTAAAAATGGATCTTATAGCAAAAGGAATTGAAAAAAGTGTGATAGAACAGGCACTTGATGAGGTGTTCGACAGTGATGAACAGTTAAAGATCCGTCAGCTTTTAGAAAAGAAACATTATGAACCAAAAGAATGTGACCGCAAAGAACAGCAGAAAATTTACCAGTATCTGATGCGCCGTGGATTTAAGAGCAGCGATATTTTGCATGTCATGAAAATCTTGGATGAATACGAGGAATAAGAACATAGGAAAACGGGGGATTTTTGGTACAATATGTTGTATTGTTGCAAAATAAAAATGCAATATTATGCACATTGAACAGTTATCTACTTGACATAAATATTAAAATAGAATAAAATTTATATGTTGTAATTATGACAGATAACAAACCATGTTTTTATGTTATATGTACAATGAAAATTTAATAAAGGAGGTGCTCCTGTGGGAAGTGTGATTATCGCTGTTGTGATCACTCTACTGGTTACCGCGGTCGTTGTATATTTCGTCACAACTGCTTACTATAAAAAAGTAACAGAGGCTAAGATCGGAAATGCAGATGAAAAAGCGCGTGAGATTATTGATGAAGCGGTAAAAACGGCAGAAACCAAGAAGCGTGAAGCAATGCTTGAAGCGAAGGAAGAATCCATCCGTGTCAAGAATGACTTAGACAAGGAGGTAAAAGAGCGGAGAGCGGAGATCGGACGCAGTGAACGACGCATTGTTCAGAAGGAAGAAAATCTGGACAAAAAGTTAGAAGCGATCGAAAAACGCGAGGCGGGATTTGCAGCCAAGGAAGAAGAGATCAACAGACAGAAAGCGCAGGTCGCAAAGCTCAATGAAGAGCGTGTGAAAGAACTGGAAAGGATCTCCGGTTTAACCTCCGAACAGGCAAAGGATTATCTCTTAAAGACTGTTGAAGAAGACGTTAAAATTGATACTGCAAAATTGATCAAAGAAATGGAACACAAGGCAAAGGAAGAAGCTGATAAGAAGGCAAAAGAGTATGTGGTGACTGCAATTCAGAAGTGTGCTGCGGATCATGTTGCCGAAACGACGATTTCTGTTGTACAGCTTCCGAATGACGAAATGAAAGGAAGAATCATCGGACGTGAAGGACGTAATATCCGTACGTTAGAAACGTTAACCGGTGTGGATCTGATCATTGATGATACGCCGGAGGCAGTGATTTTATCCGGTTTTGATCCGATTCGTCGTGAAGTTGCCAGAATTGCTTTGGAAAAACTGATTGTGGATGGTCGTATCCATCCAGCAAGAATCGAGGAAATGGTTGAGAAGGCTCAGAAAGAAGTCGAGACAATGATTCGTGAGGAAGGTGAGGCAGCAACCTTAGAGGTTGGTGTTCACGGAATCCATCCGGAGCTTGTGCGTCTTTTAGGCCGGATGAAATTCCGGACGAGCTACGGACAAAATGCTCTCAAACATTCCATTGAAGTAGCACAGCTTTCCGGATTACTGGCTGCTGAAATCGGTGTAGATGTAAGAACTGCAAAACGTGCAGGATTGTTACATGATATTGGTAAATCTGTCGATCATGATATGGAAGGTTCCCATATTCAGATCGGTGTGGATTTATGTAGAAAATACAAAGAGTCACCAATTATTATCAATGCGGTAGAAGCGCATCATGGTGATGTAGAACCGGAGTCATTAATTGCATGTATCATTCAGGCTGCAGATACAATTAGTGCAGCAAGACCAGGTGCCAGAAGAGAGACACTGGAAACATATTCAAACAGATTGAAACAGTTAGAAGATATTTCTAACGGATTTAAGGGTGTAGAAAAATCCTTCGCTATTCAGGCGGGCAGGGAGATTCGAATCATGGTTGTTCCGGAGCAGATCAGCGATGCCGATATGGTATTGCTTGCGCGTGATATTTCCAAACAGATCGAAGCTGAATTGGAATATCCGGGACAGATTAAGGTAAATGTTATTCGTGAGTCAAGGGTAACAGATTACGCGAAGTAAGAATCTGTAAAAAGATGTATAATTAAGGAAAGTATTGAAAATACAAAGGTTTCTGTACTTTCCTTTTTTAATATATTTACTATACTGTCCTATAAAATACTACTTTGTAGGCATTAATTGGTGTCAAATTGGTGCAGAATATTTTAAAATTGGTGCAAAAGATCAAACCTAATTATTTGTATATATCTGATGTTAAAACTGTTTTTTTTATATGAGATATATACAAATTAAAATAAAGAATTTATTTATGTAAAGGAACTCCTAAAATGAAATGTTTTCTTGATAAAGATATAAACAAATGTCCATATTTTCTATCGGCAGAAGAGGAGTGCATATCAAAATCAAAATGTAGTTTTCAAGAAAAAATTGATCCTAAAATTGATTGCGGATATATTCGTAAGGAACGTTGGTATGAAAAATATTATAAAAATCGTAAAAAATAGGGAACTACATTAATTTGTAGTTCCCTATTTCCTCTCTTTTTCCCTGTTTTCTGGAATAGAATTAAAAGAGCCGGCTACACAACACACGGTCATGTAATCGGCTCTTAGACTTTTGATTTTTTTAATTCTGCAATATCCTGCTGCATTGATTTGATCTGATCTCTCATCTCTGCATTTTCTTTTTCTAATATTTCCACACGGTTCCAAAGTTTCTGCACCATGTGAACTGTTAGAAAGATAAATTCCTGATACCTCAATGCGTAATCATAAATGATATTTCCATCTTCATCTTTACATGGAACTTTCGAAGATTCCACAGGAGTTCCATCTTCCTCGTTGTACTCCGTATATTCGTACCGGATATCCTTACAGAACCCAGCAAACTGTCTCGGTTCAATTCCAAGTTCCTGCATAGCATCTTCGACATCCTGTGAGATAGCACCAATATGTACACGATCGCCATCGTTAAAAATAAATGACTTCGGTTTTAATTTTAAAAACAGCTGCTCATACGCTTCCGTTAAATCGATAATATTATGTTTTTTTGTACGATCAGAGGTATTAATAGCGCCTGTTTTTGAAAAAACAGTTGTCCATAATTTATTTTTTGTTCCGCATGACATCTGGTTCGATACATTCGGACAAATGAATGCTCCAGATATATCTAATTGATACCCCGCTCCATGAAGAAACGTCGGAGTTGTATTATTCCCGACATGGCAGTTATTGTTCTTATTTAATCCCAGAATGTCAAGAATTGTTCCGTTTGTATGTGTTCCATGGATATATTTTCCAGATGCAATATCTAAACTTCCCGTTAACGTTCCGCCTGACAACGGAAGATATTTTTTCAATTCATTAACAACCGCTGTAATCCTATTATTGAGACCACTATCTGCTGTCGTATAACCATCTATTAGTTCGACTTTTACATCTTCATCACGTTTTATTAAAGATTGCATAAGTGCAGCAAGTGCAGCGTCACTTTCCTCTTTTTTATAATACTGATTATCATGAGTATGACTAGCCGGTGTATATGTACTTGGCTTTCCTGTGACATCCGCCCATGGAATTTTCCCTGTAAATGCAACTTCTTTCAGATCTGCAAACCACTTTGCAATCTTTCCAAATAATGTTGTATGAGATTCTCCACTTGCAAGATTCTTCCTTTCGGAAGCAGTATTAAACTTCACTGTATTCTCTGCCGTATCTCCGCCGGTTGGTACTGCGCCAACATCTTTTGCCGTAAGCACTACATTTCCACGGCGAAAAGTATCTTCGTTTGCACCTTTAATTCCAGTAACAGAACTTGAACTTGTTTCAGTCCATTTTTGAACCAATTCCGAAGTAATACCATCTAAAACAGATTTATTAGAATGTGTGTGTTTTTTGTTATTTGCGTCATTCCATTTAGTTCTTTCATCTGATGTAATGTGAATAGTGTCATTTCCTGTATGAGTATCTAATTCATTTTGATTTGCTTTTGTTCCTATAGATTTATCTAATGCTTCTACAACAGATTTGTTTTTTTCGATGGCATCTGCAACTTCTTTTAATGTATCCATTGTTTCGGGAGCACCATTGATTAAATCTGCTATTTTTTGATCTGTGTATTTATTTGAATTGGCATAAGCACCATCAATTGCTTTCTGTTGTGCCGTGGAAACAGGTTTATCAACATCAGAAGTATTATCAACGTTCCCTAATTGAATCTGACTTTTTGTTGTTTTATGTGGGTTATCGAAATTATTAATATGTCCAAGTAATGAAGAGATGGCTTTTTGAATTTTTCCAAACGCAATAGACAATTTTTCTCCACTAGAGATATTTTCAAATTCCTCAGCTTCTTCATATGTTGGTGTCTGATCATTTGTTGTAACATTTGGCACATTGCCGAGTCCAACTTGTTCTTTATTTACTTTATGTGGATTCATAAAATCAATCAAATGTCGAATCATTTTTTGAATAATATTAGATTCGATGACAGATTCTATTTCTTCATCATTTATTACTGATTTTTTAACAATAATATTAAACTTTCTTGTAGATATAGTTTCTTTTGGAGTTATGAACTGTAATTCTGCTTCACAAATACCTGGTACACATGTTGCTTGTTCTGACAATATAATAGATATTGTACCATCATCATTCCTAAACAAATGATCAGCATCGTCTTCATCTATATATACATATGTATTGTCTGGTTTTGAAATTTTTAGAAATATTCTTACTTCTGAAGGAATGTTATATGATTTACCATTATCAGACAAAGTAATAAGAATATTTCTTGAATCTGCGTCATCTTGACTACAATGCACATTCTGCACTCTTGATATTGTCAAGTCCAATGTAATTTTTTGATTAAAAACTAAACTCATTTATGCAATCTATCTCCTTTCTAAATTCCAACTTTCCGAATAGGAGAGTAGGTTATTTTTATTTTGCAATCTAAATTAGGCGTAAAGGTGTTACACCGTTCTTCATAAGTATTAATAATTCTTGGGAAGAAATAGTTAAAGTCATTTGCTAAATTATGAGACGAGAGAGAAGAAGTAATAAGTTGATTTTTCCCATCAATTGTTATTACCTCGCCAGATTTGCAATTTCTTAGTATAAAAGATTTTGTATCCATAGAATTTGTCAACTTAAAAATTCCTTCAGATAAAATAGTAATTTCCATATCTGGTCTAAGAGAATTGTTCAAATCTGTAGTCTCATCGGAGTTATCCCATAAATCAAAAGAAGTACCTGCCGAGCATTCATACTCAGTAGATACTTCATCCATAAAAGCAAATGGTGCATCCGTATATAATGTTAGTTCTAAGCCTAATATTTGGTCATTTAAGACAATTTGTTTTGAACTGAATGTTCCGTTCCAATATACGTGTTCATAGCCTTCCTTGTCTAATTTAAAGCGTTTATACCCATCTTTACGACACAGCCATCGTTGTATAGCTGAAACTTCCTCAAATGAAAGTCTCATTTCTTCTTGATTTTTTAATCGACATGGATTCTTACATATCTGAAAAGTAGCTGATAAAGCTGTATCGTAAGTGGAAGAATATAAATTAAAGCGATTGCTGCCGATAGGCTTTATCTGATTAAAGGTAACATCTGCTCCAGAAGATACGGTTTCTATACCGCCTCCACTATCAAAAAAACAGAGCATCATACCATAATCAGATAGCATTTCACCAGCATATTCAAAATCTGTACATCCTTTCATGTTTTATTCCTCTGTAATTAAATTGAAACTCATTAAGACTGCAAGCATCTGAGGTGAGATAGTTACGTTCGACAATGATTTCATATCAATAGATTTTAATTCATCTACATCTACCTCCTCTGAAAATAAAGTAGACATTCTTTTGTTAAATTCTTTCTTGTTTATAATTTCTTTCACAGAACCATCATCGTTTGTAACAACCTGTCCATTTTCTTTTAATGCGCAATCGGCAACAATTTTATTCCTTTTCTCATCTAATACCTGTTTTGGTACAGATAATATTTTTATATTATTCACAATAGTAACAGCGGTATTTAAGTTTACTTCCTTAGTAGCAAGAAACGAAAATACCTCACTGATATTTAAGATATCAATTCCTTTTAATTTCATCCTCTGACTCCTTTTTATTATTATAATTAACTATTTATTCTACCTTCTAATGCTTCTATTCTCGATTTTAGACTATTGACTTCATTTTGTGTTGCAGCACCGATGTCTGCCAAAGTCCACCCGATATTATCTGAACCGTCAAAAACCCTTCCAGCACGACCTATCGTAAGAGTGCGTGGAGTTTTTAATTTTGTTGCAGTGGAAGAGTTACCATTTATAGAACCTCTACAGTCAATATTATTACATGAAATATCGTTTGATGCATTGATAAAATCACATTGAATATAATTAGAAACATCAAGAGAGTTCATCCGACATCCAGCACCACCAACTTGTAAGAACCATGCATCACTTGTATACATCCAAGAAAGTGCTTTTTCATACCTAGCCTCAAACCCGCCTTCGTCCTCTGCGTGCCACATCATTAAAGCATTATTTAAGTAAATATTTCCCTTTACGGACAATCCGTTCGTTGTATTATAAGTCAATAGACCATTTCCAAAACTAAAAGAAGCTTTAGAAATAACAGATCCATCAGAATTTACGACAAAATTATCATTATTGTTTCCACCAATCCCAATACTTCCACCACGAAGAGTTGCTCCTGTAATTGTTGATTTGGAGATTACTGATCCGTCTTCATTTACAACGAAATTACCATCGCCTATGTTTATCTTTCCACCATCAAAGCTACAGCCGTTGACATTTCCTGTCAAATTCAAATTGCCATTATCATCTACATAAAAAATATCTGTATTATATTTAGAAATTTTCAATAATTTTGCTACACTATTTGGATTGACAGTAAATGTGTTTATTCCATTTGTAATTCTTAAGCCATCAATATTAAATGTCATAGAATTATTAAGGTTATATATTCCAAGATTTTCCCCAATAATTAATTTGCCAACAATAGTATCTCCAATAACACCCATAGTAGTTACTTCATTACCTGTTTCTGGATCAATATAAATATACTTGCCTACAGCAGCCTTAACAGATTTCCAACCATCATCAGTCACGTATAAACCACTATTAATCCAACGTGACTGGCATAAATCGTATGTATCAATTAAATCGTCATATGTTCTACATAAAATACCACTAGAATCATATACAACATTTTGATTATCAGCACTATTTACAATTTTTGTTGTAGTAGCTTCCATTCCTTTCTGTACCCAGTTTTGAACATACTTAGAAGCAGCAACATTATTTTTTACTTTTTGAGCTGTATATGAGAATGAAGATGCCATAGATTGTGCATTTTCAATGACACTTTGAATATCAGATGAACCAGACCATGTTCTTTCAACAGTAGAAAATTCAACCTCAATTTTTGAAATATCAGAATATAAAATTTTATAAGAGAGTAATCTTAAATAATATATCTTCTCATCTACACATACATGAATCCAATTACCTGTTTCAAACTTATTCACAATAGGTTTAAATTCTGGAAGTGCAAGAAGATTATTGATAGTAGAAGTAACTGTATATTGTACATGACTTGCTTTATATAACTCTTTCTTTGCAGCGTCAATCAGTTCCGTTGCACGAGTTACTAGCTCACCATTATCTAATCCATCAGAGATATAATTATCATTCTGATAGGTATCTTCCATACGAAACGCACAAAATTTTGTCCACATATCCTTCCCAAGATATGTTTCTAAGTTTAATTCATCTTGCAGAGAATTTTGAATATCATATACAGTGCCAGATTTATTATCATAGTTATATAATCTATGGACAGCATCAATTTGTAACTGTCTTTTATTCATTTCTGATTCAAGCCACCCAACTCGATTACTATACCAAGTCTGATATTTATTCTTTAATTCTTCCTGTTCAGATTCAAGAATAATACCTAAAACATTACCAAAAGAATCCTTTAGACTACTCAAATAGTCGAAACTGTAATAAGCCAATTCAGATTTAAAATCAGCATCAGATGTTTCTAAGTCTTTTAAGTCTTTATAATTCGTATCAAGCTTATTTAAACATCTTTGGATATTCTGTTTGAGATATGTTTCCATATCATTATTTACAATAATAGATATCTCATTTCCTGTGAGAGTAATTGTATTATCCTCAATGCTTGTGAGTTTAAATTTACCTTTCCAAGCATGATTTGTTTTGTCATATGAAGCATCTACAATTTCCACTTTATACAATGCAGTATTAATTAATGCTTTACAAGAACCAAGCACAGTATTTGATACAACACTTGTTGCAACCATTGATAAATTTGATTTAACTGCAACAGGCGATAAATTAGAAGATGTCAATAAATTCATTGTCTCTTGGATTGTCAAATTATCCATTTCTATTGTTTTACCCATAGAAGTCTGCAAAATTAATCCAATATCAATGCAGTCAAAACATAGCGAAGCAATATTTTTATATCCAACAATAGGAGATGAGATAGTATTGTACCTATCTGTTTTATTCCCATTATCATCAAATTTTGGATAGTGAACATTAACGTATTTTACGATCGTGTTATAGCCTTCAACTAAATTTGCAGACAATGTAAATTTTCTTTTACTCATGCAGTCTTGATAGTTACTATTGTATGTTTTAATTTTTGTAACTAAATCTTCTGGCATATTCTCATACATTTCATCAGAAATTTCTACAATGTAATTTGTACCGCTTGGATTTGCAATGGCAACAGCAGAAGTCATTAAATCATCACCGCCAGTAATGTAAAAACAGTTCTTTAAACCATCTTCACTACTTTCAATAGAAGCAGAAGTAGATAAATTTTCCTTTGACACATAAATAGATGTATCTTCCCCATAAGCACCATTATAGTTTGTGCTTCCACATTCAGGACACCTGTCATGAAAATCTCCACGGTATCCACAATCATGACATGTATTACATAAATCATATACATTTACAGTTCGTGTATTTGAATCAAACTTAAATAAGCACTGATAGTCGTCCGATATTTCACCAGTTAATTCATCATAAACATTACTGTCAGAAATAGAATATTGAAACCACGATTTCAGATCCTTTAACGATGTATCTACATGTCCAATTTTATAATTAGATGCCTTGTCCAAAATGCGGTGTAAAAGAGAAGCGTTGTATAGCTTCTTATACATTGTACTTCCTTCTGAATATGCAGATAAGTCACGATAGAAGATAGTAGGATAATCAGCATCGTAATCATCTCTTGCAATATCATCTTCTGTATTAATTTCAATATTTCTAAGTTTTACATTCTGCAATTCATTTACAGGAAGATATGTACATGTAACAGATTTTTGAGTTGTATTTTCTTCTGTAGTATTTACAGTAATAGAAAAATGTTCATTATACTCAGGAATATATACCAGATTATAATTGTTAATTTTATCCCATAATTCATTTTCTGTCTTATATACAGTAAATGATAACTCTGGTGCATTTAATGTATCTTTATATTCAATGTCAGTTGTATCTATAAGTTTTCCGTATTTATGAAAGTCACGTCTTTCTAGTAAGATAGTAATTTCATCTACACCAAAATTCTCATTAAAAACTATTTTTGGCATTTGCTTATTCTCCTTTCGATTTTTTACATATAAAAATCCCACATAGGCTATGATACCTACATGGGATAAAGTGGTTACTTATATAACCTTGCATTACCTATACTATTTTTCTTAAGTTGCTTGGCAGATACAGCTTCAGTAATACATTGTGTTGTTTTTCCGTTCTTGCAAATTTCTTCTCGTAACTGTCTACCGAATGTTTCAGGATCATTAACACCGTTCATCACGATATCGCCAACTTCAACAATCGTAGATGTACCAGCGGATTTTGCAATATCAGGTAATTTTGGTACAAAGTTAGTACTAGAGTAAAGAAGAGAAGGATTCGTCTTTGCAAGTTCCCAAAGATTTTCAGTCATCTCATTTGTGAATACTTTATCGCCAGGATTGAGTTCTGTTAAAAGTGCGCCGTCAGCAGCACGATAAATCAGTTCTCGTTTATTTTCTTGCGTCCATGCTAATTGACGCTTATCAATATGTTCAGAACCTTTTTCGTAACCATTAATGCTTGCTAAATCTTTATCAAGTTGTGCCGACTGCTTATCAAGATCAGCTATGAATTGTTGCAACATATCTTTGTTATGAGTTACATCCTGTATCATAGCATTGAGTCCACTCTTTTTCTCGATATAATTATTTTTTAAATCCTGTAGTTTATCTTTATTCTTCGTAGAAGATTTTTCAAACTGGTATTTATTTTCTATAGAATTCAATTCACCGTATAACTGTTTTAACTGACTTTCAAGTTCCTTAATCTGATTTTGAAAAGACTGCCTCTGACCATTAATTGCTTTTTTCTTTTGTGCGATTCCGTTTTTCTTTTTAGCTATATCAGCCTCTTTCGCAGGATCATAACTGCTAGTATCAGTTTTAGAATTAACCTTATTTTGATCATTAGTCACAGTATTATGAACGTAATCTTTTGCGGCTTGACCACCATCGCCACCATTCGTGGTACTAGAACCAATTTGATCTTTTGTATCATTTGTAAGATTAGAATCTAATCCCTTAATTGTTTCAATAATATCACTGCCAAGAAGAGTTTTAATCTCATCAAGAATAGTATTTGTATCATTGAGCTTTTCATCAATGAATTCCTGGTAATCATTCATTAAATCATCAAGCATATCCTCAGTATCGGAAATGAATTTTTCGTATTGTGTATCTTTTAAATCGCTTTTAGCTTCTTCAAGCTGTACTTTTAGTTTCTGAATTTGTGCACGAGATTCCTCAGAATCATTACCATTGTAAGCAGTTAACTGTTTCTGTAAAGAAGCAATAGTCTTTGTTTTTTCAGCAATTTCCTTTTGATATTTATAGGCTTCAAGTTCGGAGTCTTTCAGTTTCTTGTATTTATCAATCAACTCGCTCAATGCATCAGTTTGAGCTTCGTAACCCTGTTTTACCAAATCCTGAATTGACTGTAATTCATCTTCGGCAGATTTCTTCGCATCTCTATGAGCATCCTGTAAATCACGCAGACGTTGAATAACATTTTCGTCAGACAGGGATAATTCACCCTTTTCTATCTGTCTCATAATCTTGTTATATTCACGTTGATACTCATCTGCCTGTGCAAGATAATTATCATAATTTGTTTTATGCAGACCAATAGTAGCTGTGCCATATTTTGTAAAGTTACCAGTGTCTTTATCCGTCATATCTTTATGGCTCATAAGATCAATATAATAATCATTTTCACTGTTGATACGTTTTACAGTTTCCATAGATTTATCAAAAGCATCCCATTTTAACTGACGAAGAGCATTCTGATATTCAACGATAGACTGTGTAGACTCGTCTATAGCATTTGTTACTTCGTTGATTGCAGAAACCATTTCATGCCATTCATCGCTGCCTTTTTTGATAGAACCTTTGATAACAGCATCATTTAGACTCTTTTGAAGATCTTTTCTTTCTTTAATAAGTTTGTTTTTCTCACCTTTTTCAGAGGAGATAAGAGACTTATAATAAGCCGCACTTATCTGTTTGCCCTGTTCTTGTGCGAGTGAAATCTTATTATTAAGTGCTGTCTTTTTCTGCTCGTTGCTAGAAATTTTGTTGTCGTAATCACTTGAGATATTATCAAATTTTTCTTTCGCAAGATCTGCTTTATCCTGTTTTGCTGTTTCTTTATACAGGTCAGCAGTTGCTTTGTCTGATTGTTTTGCATCCCAATATGCATTGTACTGTACACATGCATTGTAGAGCTTACCATTATCATTCAGTTTAGAAGCCTTGTCCAATAAAGATTGTGAAATACGTTTGTCAGCTTTTGCAGCTTTCTTGATAGAAGCAAGAACCTTTTTATTTTCTTTAGTGGATTTGAATTTACCGATCGTTTTCTTTGCAGATTTGAGATTTTTATTATCAGTTGTTACAACAGAATTATATATATTCTGTCTCTTTGTGATATTAGAAATCTTTTTATTAATCAACTTATTCTTTGTCTTTGCAGACGTAGCATTGTCAATTTTAGCATCATACAATTCGTCTTGGGAATCATATTTCTCTGTCTTTTTATCAGCAGTAGCTTTTGCTAATTCAGCAGCGGCAGTAGCATTTTCCTGCATTTGCTGTTTCAAATCAATCAGAGAAGCTTTGTTCGAATCAATACGCTCATTATACTCATACCAAGCTTCAGAGCCTTTTGTCACTGTTTTCTGTAACAGTTTTAATTGCTCATCTTGTTTATTAATATAATCAATCTGCTTTTGGATATTTTTGTTCATACTATTATAATTCTTAGTATTTGCAGAAAATCCCCATGACTCTTTTAAAGAGATCCATTTCTCCATGCGGTCATTCGCATTTTCAACTTTTGTAGAAAGCTTTTCATACTGAGTGATAAGTAATTCAATACTTGCTTGAGTTAATTCAAGCTGTTTATCTTTTAACTCATCTATTTTATCCAAACAATCCTGCGCTTTATCGTACCAATTCTGATAGTCCTTGATTTGCTGTTTTACAGTATCATCTGAATAATCCCATATATTAGAAGCTCCACCACGAACAGCAGAAGCAATATCTTCATTAAGACCAACTTCATTTGCTTTCTGCATATATTTGTTGTAATCATCTGTGAGAAGTTCAATGCCAAATGTTGCAGCGTTTAAAGCCTCTTTATATGCATTTAAACGAGATGTGAACGAAGAAGAAGTTTTGTCTACTTTATCTTCGAGTTTAGAAAATGCTTTATCAAAACGATTGATACCATTTTCAATAAAATCAAATGTTTCTGCAACAGCTTCTTTTACATCTTTTGCAGCATCCTTGGCTGCTTTTGCAGCATCATTGACCGCTTTACTTGTAGCAGAGCCACCAGAATAATTAGCATAAAAATTGGATGCGTCAAGATTGTATGCACCATTTTTTATATCGTCTAATGTCTTTGCAAGTGTATCCGTAGCATCCTGTACAGCATCTTTCGTCTTCTGTGCCTGTTGCTGTTTTGCAAACTGGTCAATCTTAGAATTCCCGCTAGAAGGTGTATTTAATTTGGCTGGGTTCATAAGATTAGTACTTCCCATACCACCACCTTTATTTGCGTCATCCCATTTTGTGATGTTCGCATTACTAAGAGAAGCTAACGCAGTTTTTAATGCTGCAATCTGAGCTGCACTTGCACCTGCCGCATTTGCGATAGCAATAATGTTATCTACATCGGCTTTTGTGTCCAGCTTAATATTATTAACATCAATTTTTGACAGTGCTAAATTAGCAAGATACTGTTGTGTCTCCTGAGAAGCGTTACCTTCAGCAATTAATGCAGAAATCTCTTCCCATGTTGCATTTGCAAGATCAATACATCCATTAGCTGTAGCATATTTCTGTGCTGCTAAACGAGCCTCGACCATTTCTTCTGCATTGGCTACGCCCATCTGTTCAAGCATAGCAACAGTGCCAGCTTTTGTATCTTCTGTAAGATTTTTCATTACATCTGAATTATTAATATATTCAGTTGTAAGTTTGTTAAAAGCAGATTGACATGCACCTAAGTCGGAAGGTGAATTTGCAATTGTTTTAATAAAATCATCATAAACGTTTCCTAATTCACCAAATTGTTTTTTGAAATCTTCATTATTAAGAATAGAAGACCAATCAAAATCTTCTTTATCGTATACATCAGCATAAATTTTATCAAGTTGGTCTAAACCATCCGATAAAGCCTGAACTTGTGCAAGTGTATCAGTAAAAGAAATCGGTACTTCATCTGAATTTTGCTTGTCTTCAGTCCATTTTTTAATAGCTTCATCAGCATTGGTGATTCCTTTTGTTACATCATTGAAGGCATCAATTTCTTCTTGAGTATTGATACCTTCTGTATCAAAGAAGTCTTTAATCTTATTAGAGTCTTTGAAGCGATTAATAGTATCTTCGTAGGATTTTTGTATGTCTTCAACATTGTCTGTAGCATCTGTAAAATCAAGGGGAATATCTATCTTTTTATCTTTTGCATAATTCTGGACTTTCTTAATAGCATCATTTACACGCTTTGAATAATCTTCGATAGATTCATCGTCACCTTGAGGAGTATAAATATCTATCATTGCTTTTTGAGTATCTTTATCCTCAAAAAGTTTAACGACATTACTTTCAAAAGATTGTAAAGCATCTTGCCCTAAAAGATTATTTTGTTTTATAAATTCAGAATCAATAGAACTGAACATTAAATCAATAGCAGACAATGCTTCCTTATCATCAATATCCCAATAATCTCTATCAGCATACAACATTTGTTGTAAAGACATCTTAACATTGCTTACCCTTGTAGCCATTTCTCCTTCAAGAGAAGTCAATCTTGTGTCTAAAACATCATGTACCGCTTCGTAATTACCCTCTGTAATATTGGCTAATTCGTATCCATTTTCTTTTAACAATGCATATAAATATGTGGCTTGCGTTGTACCTTTCTGGAGATTCTGTAAATCTTTAAGACTTAAATTAGCTACATCTTCAAGCCATTCATGCATCTTATCGTATCCATAATAATCTTCATAGTCGGTAGATTTATTATTCCAAAGTCCACCTGCACTTGGAGCAAATAAACCGCTTTCTCCTTCAGTGAAAATTTTGTAATCATCAAAGAAGCTTTGAATTGTATTACCGTCATCATCACCATTTGTAATAAATGCGGCGGCTTTTGCACGAATATTTTCCTTATATGATTCAGTTAAGTTATCTACATTATCTTTTAATGTAATAATTGCATTCCCTTCGTTGGTATATCCAGTAACCAACTCTGGCATAATTGTTTTGACTTGATTACAAATATCGAGATATTCTGAATATTCGTTCTTTGTAAGATCTATATTTTCGCCCGTTTTTGTGACATGTTCACTTAATTCTGAGAATCTATCTGATACAGAAGAAATTGTCTGTTGTCCAGACTGAATTTCATCGAAGAATGACTGCATATTTCCTCTAAGAGCTTCTGCTTTTTCTTCTGCCTCATCAGCAGTTAAAATAAGGTTGTCTATTCCTTTTATTAAAAGTTGAATACCTTCAATAACTGCAAAAAAGATAAGGGAATTTAATGCGGCTTTAAAAATGCTAAGACCAGTAGCAGCAACTTTAGAAACAATAGAAGTTTCAGACATTGAAGCTTGAATTGTTCTCTGGTTTGTAGCAAATGTTTGTGCTGAACCAGTTCCATTTTTAATATTTGTCGCATATTTTTGTGCTTCAATAGATGCACCCTTCATTGTGTTACTGAAAGTTTTCGTTGATACAGAGCCTTTTTGACATTCTACCTCGTAGTTTCTTAAACACTGTATATCTATTTCTAACTGTTTAGTAGCTTCTTCCTGTGCAATTTTTCTCGCTGTAAATTTTGATACAATTCTCTGCCCAGATAATGAATCATTGTCGTCTATTGTCTTGAATATCATACTATGTTAAGGTATAATATTTATCATAATGTTTGAGGTTATGAAAAATATTTTGTATAGGAGAGAAGTGTATGAATTTTGTAAAGAAAAACTTTTCAGTTGTTATGAATTTAATATCAGTGCTATTTGTTATTATTTCTATTGGAAGTATTACAAGTTATGGTTTAAGTGAAGGTAGAAATACTTTTTATAAAACAATATCCTTTAGTTCAAAACCATTCAACATGACAATAAAAATGTACCAAGATGAGATGAGACTAAGTTATACTTTTTTAAATGTTTTATTTTTTATTGGACTAATACTTCTTGTAGTGTCTGCTGTAAACTATTGCAAAAATAATAAAATAAAAGGTATTATTTTGATAATAACAGACGTAATTTTTTCAGCTATTTCATTTGTATTATTCCAAAATGGAAATTATTTACTAATGACTGGATTTGTAATTACAATATTTATGTTACAATTTTCGTTACAATCTAACTTAAGAAACAAGGTGTATGCCGCAATCACAATAGCATCTAGTATTGGTTTGTGGATTATAAATATCTATTTTCTAATTAAGCAATTTACAATGATGGTTGGAATTGCGGATGTTGTAGGAGTGTTATTGAATGATTTGATTAAGATATCCAGAACTAACGCTATATGTCTGAGTCTATTTATCATTCCTGGCATAATTTCAATTATTGAAAATCTTATAACTGAATAATAGGAGAAACCACATAAACATAAAAATTATCTAAATAGAAGAGAGAAACCTATGAACAAAAAGAGAATAATAATTCATATTGTAGTACCAATTTTGCTTACAATATTATCATACTTCGCTTCGATTTCATTCATATTTAAGATACCAGATCCAAGTGGTATTGGATATACACCTGAAACATACTATTTCGCATTTAAGTTAGCATTTGGAGTATGCGCTGTTTCATCCATTATATCTGCAATATTATATGTTGGTAACAAAAAGAAATAAAAATATTAAACTAAACCAATTTAATCACATCCTTTCTTAAAAAATATATATACTATCGTACACACAAAGAACACCTGTAATATATGAATTACAAGTGTTCTTTCTATATACGATATTTTTTATGTATTAAATTTTTAATTGAAAAAGAGAGAAATCACCTAAACAAATGTTCCGACTATACCTGTATAATAATTAGTGGTAAAATATTCCTATCAAATATAATGTGCAAGGGAGAATAACTATATGAAAAATTATTCAAAAGAAGAGATTTCTAAAATAGTGTCAGACTGTTCCGACACCATTTTAGAAACTAACGTGCAATCATTTATTGATGAAGCCTTAGATATTGCAAAAAATGGCAAAAGTGACAATGAGACAATTATTGAAATGTTTGTACTTATTTATCAGAAGACTCAACAAAATTGTTGCGATACGATCACAGAAGTATTGAATAAAATACTCAATGATTAATTCTCTTCATTAAACATTTTTCGAGATTATTTTGAATAGCATCAGATAAAGAGTTATTTTCTTTTAACTTCTGGTCAACGATATTTGAAATAATCTCGTTTATTTTTTCTTTTATAATATTGTTCATAATTATCACCTCATAATAAGTTGAAAAATACAGTAAGTCAGAAGAATAGGAGGTAACGTCAAATGAAAAATACACAGAGCAAAGATAAAGACAACAATAAAGAATCAACACGTAAACCATTACCACAATCAAGCATAGTGGGCAAGCGTAAAGAAATTTTCAATCTCAATACTATAAAAGAAAAGAAGAGCGGAGATAACTAACTTTTCTTCCTATCTCTATTATTAAATTTATCACACTTTTTACGAGTTTTACCAAATAAATCCAAGCAATATATTTCTGGTCTTTTACCTATAATAGACATGCTTGGTAATGGAGGTTTTTTCTTTGAAGACATATGATAAGATCCTTTCTTTTGAAAATGATTTTTATAAAGAGTTATATGAAGACGGAATCAAACAACGCAACCAACTTAATAGCAAATTCACACCAACTATTACAATATTATCTGCTGAAATAGGTGGTATTATTTGGATTATTTTTCAATTACTTAAAAATATCGAAGCCAATAATAATGCTATTCATACATCTGATATGTGTGTATTTTTATTTTTAGGATTTACACTGATTTCTTTTGTCGTAGCAATAGCAAACTTCATTCTATGTTTCACAAATTATGATTTCTCATATCCAAAACCAGACAAAGCAAAAACATTTATTGATAATAATAAGAGCTGTCTTGGAGATTACACTGAAAAAGAAGTTCTTAACAATATAATCAGGAATATATCAGATGATTACATAAAAATTGCTATTAGTAACTGTGAAGAGACAAATAAGCATTCTAACTGGCTCAATAAATGCTACATAGGCATTGTTATTACTTTGAGTTTGATGGTTGTTGATTTTGTGCTTGTGCTATTTTTATAGATATATTTGTTTAATAGAAGTTTCCACGAGCCAATACAATATTTTGTAGAATAAGAGAACTAATGTTCCGAATATACTTTTGTCGTAGATTGTGATAACATAAAATATATAATAAATTAACTTACTGAAATGGAGGTATAAATATGTCAAGAGACAAATATGGTCACTATGTAAATGACAAAGGTGTTGAAATTAAGGCATCTACTTCAAGTTCAGGAAAGGATAAAATTGATATTTATGATAGTTGTCCTGCTGAAAATAAGGATCATGGTTCTATTCACATTAATTTTAATTCCAACTCTGGAACCGGCACAATAACTGATACAACAAGTGGTTCAACAGAAACAACAAGCATAGGATGTTATTTAACAACAGCATGTATGAGGCATATGCAAAATAAATTTGATGATAATTGCTACGAACTTACTACATTGAGATGGTTTCGGGATAATTTTGTGTCTAAAGAAGATATAGAATTATATTATAAGAAAGCACCTCTAATTGTTGAAGCTATAGAAAATACTCCTAATAATAATAGTGTATATAATGATATATACGAAAATGTTATTGTACCTTGTGTTCGTGCTATTGAAAATAAAGAATATGCAAGTGCATACAAAAGATATAAAGACAATATATTATCATTGGAGAAAAAATATATTGTTTCAGCTGTATAGTAAAGCTACTATCTGGTACATAGTGTCTTCTCCAAAAAGACTAGAGACTTTCATTTATCTGCAAACCAGTGCGAAATTAAAGTTGATAGTTCGTTCTACAAAGAGTAGGATTCTTCATTTTTAATTTTCATAATTCACATCCTTTGAGAGATTGATAAAGAGAGTAGGAGAGTAGTACAATCAACGAGTCCGTAGTTATCGGCTACGGACTCATCTATTTATATATTCTCTCTTTAATTGTCGTATGTATTGGTTTCAATGTTGCTTTTAACGTTCAGTAAGAAACAAACGCATCCTTGTTCCTCTAAATGCTTTATATCTTTCTTGGCGACTTCTAAATCACTATTGGCGTAGTTATCCTCGAAATAGATAGAAGAACAGAAGTCATCAATTTTTAATGCGATGAGTTTTATGTAATCCATCTAAGCCACCTCCGCATTATAATAACCGTCTTTGCGAAGTAGTTTCCTGACGTAATCCAATCCCTTTTTGGTAACATATGTAACGGATCTCATTTTACCGTCATGACAAGGTGTTTCTTTTACTGCAAATTTACATTCTCTACGGAAACATTCATATGGTACATTCACCATATCCTTGTCATAGAAGAACACTTTCTTCATTCTAAGATAAGCGAATAGTGTATATTCTCCAATACCAAGTTCTTTTGCCACGGTGTTTATCTGCATAAGACCTTCAGTGTTCATCAAATCATCATAAAATTCCTGAAGTTGCTTATTCTTTTCGATAAGCTCATTCACGATCTGTCCCTGTAAATCTGACGAGAGAGAAGAAAAATAATAGTTTACCATTTCCTGTTCTCTGCCTTCTGGAATAGCTGCACCTGTAAGTCGAATAGATTTAAGATACTTTTTGATTTCCTTCTTCATCTGCTTGGCAATAGGCTTTCGGGACTGCATACATACTTCATATAATCCGTCTTCCGTTAAAAACCATGCATCTCTGTTTTGACCTGACAGGAATAATGTTCCCATCAGCTTTTCATCATCTTCTACGGACTTTACCATTTTAGAAGTTTGCGAGTGTTCGATCCATTCAGCAACATCACTCGCAAGAAAAAGTGGTGACTCAATACTGTTATACACTTTAATTTTCTTTCCAAGAATCTCAGTCTCTTGGACAACTGCTAAAGTTGTATCATCATTCATAATGATATCCTCCTTCTGAAAAATATATTGAATGTTTCAAAAGGAACGTGTATAATATGTAATGTGAAAACGTGATATACACGTTCCTGAATCCTTACTAAACTTTGGTCGGTGGAGTAAGGATTTTTGTATTTGACGAAAACATCAAATATGTGATATATTCATACTATACTAAATAACAGTTAAAGTCAATACAAAAATGCATTATTTTCAAAAACTGTAATAAACATCAAAGAAGGGTGCTTATATGGATAATGAATTATTAGTAAAATCAATACGAGAAATTTGTAAATCAAATAATATTACTCCATCTCAATTAGAAGCAGAATTAGGATTTGGAGCAGGTCTTATAAGTAGATGGACAAAGAGTTCTCCATCTCTTGATAAAATAGTAGATATTGCAGACTACTTTAACGTTTCCATTGACGAGTTAATAGGGCGTAATCAAAAAACATCAGAAAGCAACAATTTCCAGTTTGTATATTCATTAATTCAAATGACGAAAAATGGATATGTTAAATGGAAAAATAGTTGCCTTATGTGCGATATTAATGAAAATTATAAAACTATTATAGATATTGATTATAGCATAAAAAATTTTAATGATTATCCGAGAGATAATAGAAGAATTGATAGTTTTGTTTTAGAATATGATAATGGCTTTATCACATTAGAAAGCAGCATTATTATCAACCATAATTCAATACAACAATACGACGGGCAGTTATTTATTCAGCCAGATGAAAATACAGAACCTGTTTATCAAGAATGTGATCAAACTCAATTATTAGAACTCTATAAAACTATCAAAAGATCATATGGAAATAAAATTCCAGAGGATTTAGCAGAAAATTTCAAAGAAAAATTATATAATGAACAAAATATTAAAAGTTTACAAGAATTTCGTAGAGATTTAAATAATGTAAATATACCAACCACACAAGACATTGATAACATGTTCAGCAATGATGGAGTAATAAATGCAATCGTTAAATTGAATGATCCATCAATAAAAAGTATAGTAGATACATTTACAAACCCACAAATGATAAAAATGATTAATTCCGTATCAAGAATGCAATCATATATGAAAAAGATATCGGATAAAAAAAAGAATAATGATGATTAATAAAAGAGCAGGAGATTAGTCCTGCTCTTAATTATTTCTTTTTAAAATAAAATTCGCCTATTGTATTCGCAATGCATTCTGTTTCTATTGATAAAAACAACGACACAAAACTTATAATATCGTTAATAATAGGATTTGCAATTACCGAAAAATAAAATACACCAATAACTAATAAAAATATACTAAAAACAATATAAACTTTTCTGAAATATTTTCTTTTCTTTTTCTTTATTTTTTCACCGAATACATCATCAGCCGCATTTAATAAATCGTTAAAATGATTAAAAGATAAATCTAAAATTATATAACAAACAAATAGTAAGGAAATAATATTTATAAAAGCTATAACATTATTTATATATTTTTGATTATTTAAAACAACCCTAAAGAATGAAGCTGCAATAAATGCGGTAACTAACATAATAAAATTTCTTGGCGAGCTTTTACTTTTGTCATCTTTAGGATTCATATCTATCTTTTATTTCCTCATATAATTGAATTGATGCCATAATAAATGACGAAATATAATCTTCAAATAAATCTGTTGTTAATTCATTTGTGATATCATTAAATAAAACTCTATTTATGTAACTTATAACAGAACTATTGTTTGGATTTAAATATATTTTACCCAAAGCTATTTTGGAGTTTACATTATTTAGCGCATTTAGTGTGTACATAACACTATCATTATCTTTTAATCTAAACAACGTAGGACAATATATTGTCAATTGGTGTTCATCAGAACAATATACAATTAATTTTAAATCAATATTTTTTTTGATTTTTGATAGCTTTATCTTAGGTGTTACAAGAAAATTAATATCTTCGTCATCATCAAATTCAATTTCCTTATATTCAATTAATTTTGAACCTTTAAATACATTGATCAAATGTTGAGTAATTTCATCATATATCTCTTTTTTCATAATATTTTCCTCTGAAAAATTTATTGTAATACGAAATGTCTTTTGACTTAAAAATTAAAACTCTAATTATAGTTCTATCAATACTTATTTGAATATCATCATTTTCCCATATTTCTGTCCGGAAATTTTTAAATGTTTTTTCCATGTTATATTTATCTAAAATATTATGTACTCTTTTTATATATTTTCTTTTGTTTAAAATTATGTAATTATTCATAATAGTATTATCACTTTCTTAAATCTTATCATTGTAATCGTCATGCATTTTTTCATACCAATCAACAAGATTAAGTGTGTCTTCAATTAAAAGTTTTTCTTCCGTGAACCTCTTTTTTATCTGACATGCAACTTCTTTTCTCTTTGGGGAATTCTTTTCATAAAATTCCAAAGTTGAAATTACTGTTGTTTTATCTACCTCCTGATAAAATTCCAAAATATCATCATCTATATCATTGTTGCATCCATTTAATTCATTTTGCAAACGATTTATTTGCTCCTCAATGGTTTCACGCTTTTTAATATCTTTTTGAATCTTTTTCTTTAATTTCTTTTTAATAAAAAAGCTGCTCGACATTATGCTCTCCTTGTATTGCTTTTTTACCATTATATACCAATAATCGACAAAATACCATAAGAACATGTGTTTGCAAACTTGTTGTATAAAAGAGTAGCCAACCGACTACTCTTTATCTTTTTTTTATTGTAATGTCTTTACGATTCCACGCCAATAATCGAAACGTCCTTTGACATTCTCTTTGCTACCTGTACCACTCTGGACATACTGTTTATATTCTTCGTTAAAATCATATGTTGCAATGAACTCAGACACCTTTTCAGCAAGACGAGAGAATGATTTCTTATCTTTAACAATCCTATAGCCGCTATATAAAATTTGTGGGATACTTGTAGATGGGATTTTTACTTCGCCATCAAATGATTCATTAAATCTATCCATAGCTTCTTTTAATGTGTCAGCTCTATCGAGATACTGATCTGCATAATCAGTTACATAAGCATCAATATCTTTTGTTCTAAAAGATGTAAATTCCTGTTCCTGATTAGAAGAAATAAGCATCATAGCTTGGATAATTGTATCTCTGTCTGTTCCATTCTTACGCTGTGTCTTTGACATGATTTTATCCATAAATGGATGATTAGCGAGAGAGTAGACCATTTCACTAAATTCATCTGACTCATGTACTACACGTAGCAATTTTCCGTTCAAAGGTTTACCTGAATTCTGTCGTGCAAACATGATTTTTACTTCTTCATCTGTATAATCAGATAATGTGCAAAATTCTAAAGTACAAGCAAGAAGTGTTTCTTTTACTTCGTCATCGAGTTTCTTAAACTTCTTTCCTGCTATTTCATATTCCTTAATGACTTGTTCTCCATTTTCTTTTACAGATATGAATACATGTGGAGTATCTTTGCTTAATGAGAATACGTCGTTGATGTAATCAATACAAGTTGATGTCCTCTGAGAACCATCTAACGGATAAATTATATTTTCTTCTTCTACGACATAAATTGGATTAACTGGGATACCACTTAATAAGCTATGAATCAATAGGCTTTTCATGCGAGTATTCCACTGCCCAGTCGGACGTTGTAAGCGGTGTTCAAAGGATATATTGCCTTTTTTATTCTGATTGTTTATCCACTGTAAAGTTCTTTCTTTGCTAGAATTTTTCATCGTGTTACCTCCTTCAAAAATTGAAAAATTTTCATATTTTGAAGATAACACAGATGAAATTTTTTGTAAAGATTTTTGAAAAATTTTAATTATTTTTCGTAACTCAAAATTCGACAAAACTAATGTTCTGGATTTATGTAGTTAGAATAATATGGTAATATAATACCAAGCAAACTGCGACTGTATTACCACATTGCAGTCCGTTCTGGGCAAATACAAATTCCTGAAAAGTTATTTTACAGGAAAGGATGGTAGAAGAGATTGTACATTGTTATATTATTGTGTGCAATCATCGGATTACTTGCGGTGCGTAGATATTTTAAATCACAAGATCATGCCATTGATCAGATTGCTAATCATCCAGAAATGTCCGATGAGAAAGCAGACGCTATCGCAAGAATTTCGACAAAACAACATAAAATCTTTAAGAAAGCTAATTAATTATCATTCTCCAATTGTATTCATATTCATCTCAATTATATATTCTCTATTTTGAGGGCATGTCTCACGACTGTCCTCTATTTTATTTATTTTCCAAAACATCTATAAACTACTTTCAATTATAGAGACTGTGTGTTATACTGCGAACGGATACTTTCGTATTCCGCTATATAATTTTTCACTTACATTGTACACACCAACAATGTAGTAAAGATAACATCGTGTAATGCGGTGTTATTTTTATGTTGTCATATATTTATTCTCTGTTTTTCTCGATTGAAATCGAGATTTACTTGGAATATATGTTCTCTCTACCAGAATATTCCAATATGATGTATAATACACTTACAGCTTCAAATGAAAATACTGTCATCTCCATTTATAAACGGTGTTTTTCAAACAAACACCAACCTATCAATAGTACGATGTTCAAAACAAAGACAATGATAGGAGATGATTGTTATGAGTAAGATGATTAAATATGCTGTTAAGTGCAATTCTTTATATAAACTTATTGCAGTTATCTCTGTATGTGCTCTGCTTGAAACATCTGTATACTTTGTGTGCAATACAATCCAACACATTACAGATAAAATTTGTGAATATAAAGAAGTTAGCATAAAAGCTCAGTACGATGATACCTCTTTAGAGGTTGATTTGCACGAGCAAAATGATTTAGGGACTGAGTAGAGCAGTTCCTATTTTATTTATTCTCTCTTTTTTTTGTTCCATCTTATCAATACACATAGGAACGATGTGTTCAAACAACAGAAGATAAGTTTCTGCATTTTACAATCCATCACAGATTGCCCTGTTGTGTCAGGTAGTATCGAGCGCATATTCAGTAAGCATCGTTGCATATAACTTACTGTAGGAGTTGTCGCTACTGTGAGGGCTTATCTCTGAGAGGTCTATCCCATCGGATTCTTTGAGCGTCACGCTTTTACGAACCTAATTATGTCGCCATAATAGGAGAGTGGTGATACGTCTGCATTACCAGACCGTTGTACGCAGTTCCCGATTATTGTCCCTATTATTTATTTATCACCGTGTATCTCACGGATAACATACTTTAAACCTCTGTATTCAGAGTAAATTATGTATGTTGTCGGCATATTCAAAAACTGAGGGAATACATTTTATCCCTACCGACATTTTTAAAAGCTAATACGCCTGTAATTCCTAGCGCAGCCGTTTTAAGCAAACCAAGATTACTTGTTACAAAACCAATTCCTTCAGACAATTTAGTTAAACCATCAACAATAGTACCTAGATCTCCACGATCGACCATTTGCTGAATTGCACCAACCCAAGTTTCCTTGAGTGCGTTGATACGGTATTCTAAAGATTGCTCAATAGTTTCCATTTCCTTGTCGCTTGATCCTGCACTTTGTTCCATTTCATCAAGAGCCTTAGTAACACCTTTATAGTTCTGAATAAGAGCAGCACCAGCCTGAGCCTGTGTACGACCAAAAGCTTTAAGAAGGAAATCATTTTGTTGTTTCTGTGACATTTCATCCCAGATGTCAGCAATTTCACCAAAGTAATCAGTTAAATCTTTAAATTCTGTAGTAGAACCTTCTTTAAAAATAGATATGCCTTGTGCGTGTTCTGCTGTTTTAGTAAGATCAATTAATTCTCCTGTTATATTGGCTAAATCTTCCGAGTATTCTTCTGTCGATTCGTCAAATGAACGAACACGAAGTGCAACGCTACGAAGGGCTGTACCACTTTTTTCTGCATTTTGCAATACCTCTTGTATACCTGAAAACATAGCCAAACCATCTTGTACTGATGTTCCTACAGCGGCAAGGGCGGCGGCAGAACGTTCCATACCTTCAACAATATCTTGGTTAGATAAAGCCATTGTGTTTCCAAGCTTATTTATAGGATCCATAATTTCAGATTTTACTTGGTCTGGATCTATTGACCACGCTTTCATAATGCTGACCAAGCCACTCTGACTTTCATCAACACTCATACCAGGTGAGATAGAAGCAAACTGAGAACTGAGCTTTGCCATTGTTGTAGCGGCTTCAGCAGTGGAATATCCCAAACGGCTCCATGCACTTGCCTGGTCAATAATTTCTTTTGTAGTAACACCCATCTGTTTTGCTACGTTATTAGAATCATAATAAAAATTCTCAAGCTGATTCTCATTCATCACTGTAGTTTTCTTTAAGTCAACCAAAGCAGTATCAAGTTCTGTAATAGTAGAAATGGATTTCTTAACAGCATTAACCATTCCATAGAATCCAACATACATACTCAAATAACTTTGCATCTGACCAATGAAACCATATGTAGACTTTGTTTTAAAAATATCCCAAAGAGATTTTCCAGCACGACCAGCAGCAATTTCAGCATTTTCAATTTTAATAATTTCTTCTGTGATTTTTCTTAAATTAATACTTGGATCACCAGATTTTAATTGTTCTAACAATGTGTTAAGACCGGCTTTGGCTTCCGCAGAATATTTTGTATTCTCTGCTAAATCTTTATTGATTCTCTGAATAGCTTTTTCAACACCGACTTTAATTGTACCTTTTTCAGCAGCAGAAAGATTCTTGAATTCTGTAGCAGCTTTTTCGCAATTCTGTGTTAATCTGTTAATCTGATTTTGTTGTTCTTTTGTAAGTTCATTAACACCTTGCAATGAAGCTTTATAGTCTTTAAGTGCATTATTTGCACTTTCTAATTTTGCAAGTTTTGTATTGTATTCTGTACTTGGTTTGAAATCAGATGGGTATGTTTTTGCTTGAGTAATGATATTTTGATATTTATCAATAGAATTTTGCAAAGAATTCAACTCTGAATTTAGAGTATTTTTTAAAGAGTCTTTTAATCTATTAACCGATTCAGCAGATCCATTTGATGCCTGATCGAGCCGATTTATCACGTCAACATATCTTTTCCATGTATCTGTATCTACATTCTGAGGATTTATCATAGAAGATAAAACTTGTCTTGCATCATAAGCTTCTTTTTTTAACTTCTCAATTTCCTCAATTTGTCCTGCGATTTCATATGACTTCTTACCAGTGCTTTTATCAGAGGCTTTAAGGTTATTAAGTTTTGTAACAGCATTCATGTAATTCTGAATTGCTTTTTCGGCTTGTTCCCATTTTGACTGGATTGCCCTTGCTTCTTGCTGTATTTTTTGTTCAGATTGTGCAACCTGTTCTAAGTTTTCAGAAGTCTTAGGAAATGTGTCTTTCATTCCAGATGAAATATTCGATTCTTGTGAAGTAGAAGAGAGGTTAGATTTCATTTCTGTAAGTTCACTATTAAGTTCTTTTACAGATTCCTTTGTCTTTTCAACATCATCTCGTACATTTTCAAAACCATTCGATTCAATAGAAGAAATTCTATCTTTTACATCACCAAGTTCAGTTTTTACCTCTTGAATATCAGATTTTAGCTCTTCAATTTGAGAATTATTTGAATTAGAAGTATTAGAAACTGTTTCCTTTTGAGCTTCTGCTAATTTCTGTTCAGCTTCAGCAGTAGCAATAGCTTGTGTCTCTTCTTGTTTTAATGATTCAATATATTTTTTATTTTCAGCAGTAGCATCTTCTTTCGCAAAGTCAAGATACATATTTGCAAGATCTTTATCTGAATTGATATCTTCGCTTGAATAACCAAATAATTCTGCATCTTTTGCTCTGCTTTCTGCAACTTCTAATAACCTGACATATTCTTCAATGTTTTTTGTGATTTCAGGTGTAATTGGTGCATCGCCTAAATTAGCTTTTACTTGAGAATAAGCAGAATTAAATTTCAAAAGTCGATTTTCTAGTGATGTGATTTCTGCAATTAAATTATTTTCATCTGCATTACCATACTTTTGAAAATTTTCAAACTCTTTAATTCTATTTCCTACGATTCTCTCTTTACTGAAAAATGAATCGTTTACATCAAAATCAATAGTTACTTTTTCTAATTTACTTTGTGTGACACCTTTTCGCAATGCTTCTTCATAGGCTTTGTAGTACGCATAACCAGCCTTTGCACCTGCATTGGTAGCCATTGCTTCTTCATTACCATAATAGTCTTTAAAAGCATCTGCATATTTTTTTAACTGGTTATAAGCATCTGTCTTATTTTTGGTATTAAATGATAAGTCAATTCCTTTTGATAAACTAATAATCTCATTAATCTTATTCTCTAATTTATCAAATGTCTGTAGCTGTTCTTTTAATCCAGAATTACCAAACTCGAATGTGAACTTGTCTAATTTGAGTTTCTGCAATTCCTTAATTTTATCAATTACTTTATCATCTTTTGCATCTAATTGAATTGTGATTTTTTGTTTACCAGCTTTATTACTAATACCATCGAATACACCATTTGTTTCTTTTTCAAATTGTGCAAGACTAGCTCTATAATCAAAACCAATCTTAATAATATCTGAATTAGCCATTTATTCACATCCTTTCTAAACTGTACAACGCTTTCTATATTCATCCTTTAACCGTTCATGATATTTATGTATTTCTCTATACACACTGAAACTAGCAGGAATGTTATACCAACCATGATAAGTACCTTTCGGATTGTAAATAAATTCCGACATAAGATCTGAAGGTGTAATTTGGTCATAGTTGTCAAACATTCTTTCAGGTGTTACTTCAACGCCACCATAAAAAATAGTACCGTGGCTATTTTTATAAAATTTGTTATAAGACCTGTATAAATTATGTGTTCTTACATACTGTTGTGGTGTGTAATCGCTATAATATAAATCAATAAACGACACATAACCATCTATTAATCTCTGTTGAGCTTCGTGTGCCAATTCGGAAGCTTTTTTCTGAGCCTGTTTTTCCAAATATTTAATAGTGTCTTTATTTAGTCCCAATTTCATCACCTCCAAAATTCCCATTATTTTTTCACTATTTTTACACTAAAATAGGAGAGCAGTAGTAACTACTCTCCATAAGAAAAGCCCTATACGCTGTGACACGCATAGAGCCTAAGTATTTCACAAGAAATTTGAATTTCTATACCTCTTTAAAATTTTCAGTAGTTTTAAGTTTATAATCATCAAGAATCTTTCTCAACTCATCATTGGATAAACTATCAAGTTTCTTATTCACAACATCAACAAGTGGTGTGAGAGTAGCATTTGCCAGATCAGAGATTCTTCCAATCTGTTTGCTAATAAACGCCTGAGTGGTTGTCTCATTAAACTGAGTATCTGACTGTTTCATTGTTAAAATGGTCTTAAACTCACTTAACTCACTCATAGGAATAAGCGGATCATCTTTATCAGAACCAACCATTAAAATATCAAGTAAGCCAGATGATTTGAGTGCATCATATCCATTAATAAAGCCTTTATCATCCTCGTCAATCTCAAGATCGGTATATAATTCAATCACGGCACGACAAAACTGCACATATTGAGCAACAGAATTTACTCTAATCTTATCTGTTTTACGATACTTTGTTACTCCGTTATCATCATAAGCTTCCTGTTCAAATGTTGTCTTATCTACAATCAACTGTGCGTAAACTTCTTTCTTAATGAATGATACATAAGGGGTGATTTTGATTTTACTTAATAACTGTTCCCTTAATGTGTTATTTGCCATGTTGTTATACTTTTCTACAAACTCTAAAAGTTTCATATTCCTTTTTCTCCTTTAATCATTTATTGGCGAGAATTTTTCACATTCTCCATTATGTATTTCTTTTTGAATTCGACCTTCTATAGCTTTCTTTAGAAGACTACAATTTCGTTTGTATCTTTTACATCCGATGCAGTGAGATTTAAATTCATCAAACTGTGAAGCATTGTCAAAAACTCCAATGTAGTCAACAGGTCGTATTGTAATTTCTATTCGTGGATTTTCTGAATCATAATAAATCCCTTGTACACGTTCACATAACTGAGTGTCATCAATCCACACTGATTCGCTGTCTGTAATCGCATCGGCAAGACACTTGAAACTATTATTGGCATCTTTGTCTACTCTGTCAAAATAGAAGATACAATCCATATAATAGTGCTGTGATTTGTCATCCGATTTAATCCAGTTTTGTTTTTTTGCTTCTGTCTTTACATATTTTGCGAATTCTTTCTGATATTTAATTGCTTCTGGTTTTTTATATCCTACCGCCATTGGCTTCCCATTTTTTAAAATAGCTCTCCAACCTAAATAGTGGTTGACTGAAGGTGCGATAGGAGATGTTAATTTTAATTCTTGTATATCATTTTCTCCTTTACATAACAAAAGAGCGAATCCAAATGAATCCGCTCTTTCATAATTCTTATATTCAATTGTCATATGTACTTGGTTAATTATTAATAATCATAGGATAAAGTTCCCACTTGGCGTTGGGATATTTTTCAATGTGTTCACAAACTATTTTGTGTACTTCTTCCATATCACCTGCATTCTTGTCAATATGAATTACTTTCCCACCAGTTGCTTCAACTTCTTCACATATCAAATTAAAATATGTTCTCATAAGCAATTCCTCCTATCGCTTAATACAAAATAGTTCATACAAATCCACTTGTAATACATGTGATAGAGAAACTGCGTTGGACAAAAGAATATCAGAAGTATATTCATTTTCCAAATTGGAAATAGCAGTAGTAGACATACCACTTCGTTCTGCTAATTCCGCAATAGACATATTATGTTTATATCTGTATTCTCCAACTTTGTTCTTCATGTATTTAGTATGTATAGAACTATTTTTATTATGCATATAATATAAAAGAAACTTATAAGTTGAATTGATAATTTATTTGATATGCTAGAATTGTTGACACTAAAAATTATCATTCCTTAAATACTCTTGGTATTTTTCAGAAATGAATTTCATACTTTCTTCTGCTTGACCATTCTCCATATTATGATCGCTTAAAAGCTTTTCATAATTCTTGTATGTTTTGAATACATTATTAAAAGCTTCCTTATTCTGTTTCTGACCATTAGAGATGGAAGAACAAAAATCTAAAATATATTTTCGCTTTCTTTCTAGGTTATTATCTAATAACTCAGATTCAATATTCTCTATACCTTTGGACATTTTAGTAATTTCTTTGTATTGCCAATTATCATGTTTTTCCAATATGGCTATTCTTTTGTCAATGGTTTCTTTATCTTCTTCTGCACCAGTTTTAATGCGGAATCTATTTTTAAAATACGATATAATTTCAATAATTTCTTTCGCCCCAAACAAAATTGCAAAAAATCCTAAAATTACCAACACATAATTAATTTGCGCTAAATTTTCTATTGCTTCCATACATACAAATTCCTCCAATCTTTATAATAACTGAATGAATTCAGATGCAGTAACCTTTAATCCATCATCTCCGAATTTTTTCTTTGAAGCAGTGACAAGACCATTTCCATATGTACCTGGATATTCAACTCCATTTGGATCAAAACCATTAAGATATAATAATATCTCAAGCGCAGTAACCATATTCTGTGTTTCTCCTTTTTTAACATAATGAGAGCCAAGTGCTTTCCTAGTTGCAGAACCAAGTTTACCATCTTCAACAAGACCTGCTTTATAATCTAAGTTGATGGCGTGTTGCAATACTCTTACTTTCATCATATTTGTTTCTCCACCAACTAAACCATCGGTAACAATTTTTACACCTGTGAATTTAATAGCTTCACGTTGACCACGTTTTACTAATTTATTTCCAGATGTGACACTCTGGATAGTTGTGATAATTGTATTCTGAGATGTTTTAGAACCATCTGTATATGCAACAATTACATGTTTGCCAGGTGCAACAATAATATCACCACATTCGATATACTCTGATTTACCAAGATATTTTGATGCTTTTAATTCTTTAAATAATCCACTTCCTACTAAAGCACCACCAATGTTGCCAGAATATACAGCAGAAGAAATGACAGGTTTTCCATATGCAACATTTACAGCACATGCTGCTAATTCGGAACAATCAATTTCCACAGGTGTCTTTACATTTGCTACAATCCAATTAACGTTTTTTAATGCGTTATACGATGTAGTCCTGTGTTCCTGACAATAACCAAAATTGTTATTTAATGCAATAGCTTTGGCAGCCGCACCAATCTTAACTGCGTATTTTCTATCGGCACATCTATAAACTCTTGTCTGACCAAAATTATAAATATTTCCACATTTGACTTCTTTGCCAGTCTGATCACCGGCTTTACCTCCGGTTGTTTTACCATATTCGTTTGCAGAAGCCCATGCACATAATACAGCCATAACAAACTCCTCCTTTCAAAATTATTCCTTTGGATTTTTATAAGTAAGAGCAGTAGTAGAATCTCCAATACCTCTAGTCGTAGGATCAGTAATTGCATTAAATAAAGATACTAACGCCATTACAACGACATATGGATTACTTACTGCCTGTACAAACGTTTCCCACACCTTTGACCAAGTTGTTAAGTCGGATGCCTGTAATCCGAAATATGTAAGAATTGGAACTACAACAGAAATAATAACCTGTGCAATAAATAAAATATTCTCTTTGTTAAAACGAACTTTCCAGTTGATTTTGTTCATAAATTTTCCTTTCCATAGGAGAGTAGTAGCGACCTGACTATTGATTACGTAATTGTTCACTCACAGGTATGACATCTACTTTTATGCTCATTGTCTTGAGTAACCTATTTATTCATAATTTTTCCATTTCATATATACTTCTTTAGTATCATTTTTAAGAAAAATCATTACAATAATTTTTCTATCATTTTTAGGACTATAACTTGGATATAAATCAATAGGATATATACCAGAATCAATATAGAATGTTTGCTGATCTCTGTTATATATACGGATAATTTCTTTTTCGTTATAACTCCTTGGTTTTAAATTGCTTTCTATAGTCATTCCTTCTATTCCTCATATAACGTAAAAAATAGGGAACATAAAACCGTTGAATAGTAATTATGTTCCCTATTTATATTTTTCAAAATCACTATTCAACATTACCATCAGTCTTTTCCTCGACTTCCGCAACAATATCATTTTTAACAGATTCATTATCTGTTTTCTTTTCTTTCTTATTTATAGTTTTCTTTACCTGCGCCTTCATAATTGAAGCAATAGATTTCTGATAGCTCTCTCCAAAATTATCCTTTTTTGATAAATCAAGTTTGGACAGTTTCTCTTTTGCTTCAATATCAGTTATTCGTCCATCTTCATACGCAGAAGCAATTCTATCAATTTCGTGACAATTATCACTACACCAACAAAAGTACCATGTTGGTTTACTTTTGTCTTCTGGATTACATACTGGGCAAAAACTGTATTTTTTTCGGCATAACATACAGGTTCTCAAATCTTTATTAGCCATTAATCCTCCTTATAAGAAGGGCAGTGATTAAACTGCCCAAGCAATCTTATTTAGATATCTTCCTCTTCTTCATCAATGTAGTAAATAGAGAAAAGTTCAGAATCTGTAGAACATGCGTTAAGCATCATAGCTCCTTTGTAATCCATTGTCTGAGAATCACCGCCCTGAAGTGCAAGAGTAAACTCTGGACTTGGCATAAATGATGGAATGTGAATGATTGCAGCTCTAAGAGTTTCTGTATCACATTTATCAACAACTAATGCCTTGAAAAATAACTCATGCGCTTTCGGGAATTTCTTACCAGAGTTGGTAATCTTAGCACCGCTATGAATTGTCTTCTTGTATTTAACGATGTACTGTGTCTCTCCATCTGCTGTTGGTGGAGTTAATACATCGCTCGCAGGTGTATTGTCAGGTTCACCAGATGCATCTGTATGTACAATAGCAAATTCTGTTGCAGTAGCAGAAGTACCTTTTGTATATAATTCTTTACCCATAGAACCTTTTGGGGATAGAGAGTTTACAACAACAGAACCATCTACATAACCAGTAATATCAAGTGTTTCACCTGCCTTTACAAGCTGAATCATCGGCATAACAATACCTTTGTCTTCTGTTGCAATCTCTGCATCTGTGGCTGAGATAGCTTCGACAACTGCAAGATTAAGAAATGCATTAGTTGCAGTTACCTCGCCTTTTTTACCCGTATATTTTCTATATACAAGGTTTCCATCCTTATCATTGATATCAGTAGAATCTGCTGTAATATCAATATTGGCTTCTGTAAGCTGAGTTAAAGCATACAGAGGTGTACCATTTGCTTTTGCACCGTAACCAAACTGAAGTCTATCAACGATTACGTCACCTAATTTAAATGCCATATTAATTTTCCTCCTTTGAAATTTGTTATTTTTATGCAATAAAAAATGAGCGATTATAAATCACTCATAAAATTAATTAAGTCATTTGGGATATCTTTTGCACTAACCATGCCGCCATAAATACCATGCATAGCTGCAACGCCCTGTTCATATTTCTGTATTCTTTGTACAGAGTCCATGAACTGACATATATTAACTTGTTTTAAATCATCTAACTTGTATTTAAAGCCAGGATGATTTATGCAAGCAGACACAAGAGGTAAGAGAGTGGAAGATCCTTTCTTGTCTTCGATCTGTTGTGCCTTCATTCTATCTTCTTGTAACATCCAATGCTTTGTGGTTTTACCTTTTGCCTTTTCTGTTTTCGGATGAACATTCATCATTGTACGAATATATTCCGCAATCTCTAAATATTCATCATCATAAATAAGGATGTTCTTATCTTCGTTAAATAGTGCCAAGTGGTCATATTCTGTATCTTGTTTATTTTTCTTTGCGGGAGTCAACACAAATCCATCAAAATTAAAATCTTTAAAAATTAAATTTAGTGGTTCTTTATCTTGTACAAGTTGATACATTATATAAAATACTTCAATGTCTTTGGTTTTGTTCCAATCCTTGTGAAAAGTATCATATAAGAAAACCCTAATTGATGTTGGGTTATTGAGAAAAGGTGATAAAGATTGATAAAATCTAGTTTCCCCAACTTCAAGAATATCTCCGATTGTTGGTACAGAAATTGTAATATTATTTATGGTATAATCTTCACCAAAATACATTCTTAATTTATCAAAATGATATTCTGATTTTTTATTATTAGATTTATTTTTCTCAGAATCTTGTTCTGCGGCATTTTGTAGATTGTCTAGCGTTTCTAATACATCCATTTAATCACCGCCTAACTCCATAATTGGTGATAGAAGTCTTACCATCAATTGTTTTGTGAATTCCATTAGTATCAACAACTTGGAATACAAGAGTACGAACGAGATAGTTATTATCTGTTGTGGATTCTTTAGAAGATATGAGATGAGTCTGCATACCAAATATATTAGACCAGTTGAATCGTTCTCTTATAATAGAAGCGATTAAATCATGGCGTGGAATACCTGTTAATTTATCATACCTGTCATTACCGTGAACAAATATTGTAAATGTAATATTTGTGTACTTTAATGTATCTTGATAACGAGGCATTTCGTCAAACGCTACTTGATAACATATATAGTGTTTTACTTCTGTCTGAGTGTCAGGAATAAATAAAAAAGGACGAATGTTTGAATTACTACCAAAGTACCGTTCCCATTCGCCTAATGGCTCATATTCACCTATTTCATTATTCCACTCCCAGTTTACATTGCCATCATCATCAAAAAGTTCCGTTTCTAAACTTTTTTCATTGAGGGCATATAATAAGTCTGGACGAGTTAATAAAGCTTTTTCAATTTTCTTCTTATATTGAATGTTTTCATCATCAGGAGCTGATTTATACTCTTTAATTTTATTTAATAGATCAATTTTTGTAGTTATCTTTTCCGTTATTTTCACCTCCTAATCTGCTAATCTGCTAATTCCAACGCAAGAGTTTCAGATTCAATTATTACACCATCTTTTTCAATAGTGCATTTAACAGACAATATTTTGCCAATAGTAGAAGAATCACTAGGAAACTTTACTTTCTTTTGGTTGTACTCTGTACCAGCTCGCCATGATACTTTATCTGTCCAATCTTCATTATCAATAGAGCAAGTCCATGTAAAGGTTGCATCAGCATATTCAGTTGTAATATCTTCATTGGAATCATTGAATAGATTTACTGTAAGATTTTTATAAGAGCCACCGACCTTGATTGTTGAGGTGGACGCTGAAATTCTTGTTGTGATAGAAGATGGGGGAGTGGTTGGAGTAGATGGATCTGTTGGGGCGATTTCTGAATCGAAATAGTTTGCATACATTTCGCCTGTTTCAAAATTGACATAATCAGTATGCTCGTTAAAGAAATTGGTGTACAATGTAAGTTTTTGTAGCCCAAGTGGAGAAGCCGATTCACATTTTGTAATTTTCCACACCGTAGGATTCTCCATCAAAGCACTAACAATTACTCGCATATTCTTTGAATCATCGTCCGTATACCAGAATTTTTCTGTGATAGAATTCATCGGCAGTATCAACTTATTTTGGTTATCCGTATGCCCAAATACACGGTCAGTATAAACCCCTGATGTGTAAGACATTTGTTGTCTTAAAACACACCACATTCTACGCTTGATACGTTTTTCATTATTTTTTTCCACCCACATAAGTTCATAGTTGGCTGGCAAAATCAGATACTTTGGGAATTGATTTGCAGGTTCATTTCTACAAATTAACCATTTATGATATACCCCTCTATCGTCAGGTAAATCCACCCAGAGTCCTATCGGAAATGTCGCAGAATAGCGTTTCCTAAAATCAGTCTCATAATAATAAAGATCATCACCTTCATTGAATCTTACAGGCTGACTTGGACGAAACATAAGATAGTATTCTACTTGATCTTTATCCATTGACTGATAAGATTTGATAATAAACTTTGCATCAATTTTTGTCTTATTGGTATTTTCATAAGTCATACCTTCAGCAAGTGAACGTGTGATTCCATGTTCGTCTGTGAAGAAGTCATCATGAAAATGGTCATAAATGTAACAGGTCGTGGAAGTAATACTGTTATCCCAAGTTTCTTCCATCAAAAAATCAGATTCTTCTTTATAAATCTGACCTAAAGTTTTCGCATTATTTGTTTTGGCGTTAGCGATTCGCCGTGCTGTCTGTAAGCTTGGCATCACCAACACCTCCTTCAAACATCTGCTTAATGTAATTGTGACTATCTAAAATAGCCCTACGAAATGTCATGTAATCAAACTCATCGGATGTAACTTCGTCATAAGCGGCTTGCAAAGTAGCCATTAGTGTGACCATAATTCCATTGTTATTAAATAGAGTCTTTGTTCCACTAAATTTAAACATAACATTGTGGAAAAATATAAGAAAAGCTTCATCATTCTCAAATATTTTTTCTTCTATTTGATTATCCTTATAAAGTAATAACTTATGGACATCGTTGTGCATTGCATGTGCAGCTTCTTTAATTTGCCTTTTAGTGAACGAACCATATATATATTCCATAGTTATTCACCTCGCACATATGAATTATTAATATATCCATGACTTGCAAGTTTTCTACTAAATTCATGCTGTAATGTATCTAATCTACTTTGCATATCTTTATATGGATTCTGCATGTTTTTTTCTTCTTTTGTTCCTAAGACTCTAGCAGTAAATTTTGCAGAGTCAACCTGTGGTTTTAACCATTCAATTGTCATTCCAAGAGTGAACAATCCTATAACATATTCCTTATCTGCAAAATCGCTAACAGGATATTGCATCTCAAATTCAATCTGTTCCATTCCGTCATCCATATTAAATGAAGCGAATTTCCTAATAACTCGTTCATCACCTGCAACCATGTGTAAGCGTTCAGTCCATGTTTCATTAAGATCGTTTTCGTCAAGAGAAAGTTCTTTCATATCTGAAATACGTCCTCTTGTTCGTGAAAAAATTGTTTCATATGGAAGCGTCATTGTGAGCCTCCTTTACTACATATTCAATTTTAAAAGTAACTCTGTTCCAAAAATAGAATCAAGCGTCTGAATTCTCTTAACAGAATCAAGTGTTCCGTCATCAACCATACTTGTTGCAATAGTTTTTAATGCTTCCTGTGCTCCAATTGGAAGAGAATAGATTGCTTTTTCCATTTGCGAAGGAGTCATCTTTAAAATATCTCTTAAATCATTTGTCGAGTGAAGAGTAGAATATAAATCATCAAGTTCTGGATGTAATGCGATAAAATCCGCATCCTGTACAACAAAACGAGGTTTAAACATCATCTTGTCACCCTTCCTTGCTGCATAATCCAAATCTCTAAATTCAATTTCCTGAACGTCATCAATATCTGCAAATGTATATAAAGTATCTGATTTAAGTCCAACATAAAATAATTCTCCTGCGGTAAGAGACACACATGGAATCATTTCTGTTGGCTCAAACTTCTTTTTTTCTGATTTCTTTTCAGCCACATCAGTATTAGTATTTTCTATTGCTTTTGTGGTGGTCTTTTTTGTATATGCCATTTATTTTTCCTTTCTATCCAATATAAAAAAGAGTGGCTAGATAAACTAACCACTCAACCTTATTTACTATTCAAGAGTCCACTGACCAAAGTACTGTGGTAATACTACCTCAACACCCATTTCTCTCTGAACTTCATATTTCTGGAAGTCATCAGCGTGTTCACCCTTCTGAGTACCAGACTCATGAATCTGAGTTTCACCCTTATCTGTAAACCACACGAACTGTTCCTGATTCTTTGCAAAGATAAGAAGTCTCTTATCGTCAATAAGTCTCTTTGTTACATCATTGAAAGCAAATCTCTGAGGAATCTCAATAAGTTCTGTTCCTTCGTATGTACCGAGGCGACCAGTCTTTGCAACATCCTCTTTCTGAGACAAACTTCTCCAATCAACTTCTGTAAGACCATTAAGTTTCTTCAATGCAGTCTTTGTACCCATAATAACAACTTCTGCACTATTAGCAGTTCCAACATCCTCAAGAAGTGTATCAAACTTGTCCTTAGTAGAAGCAGATAAAGCACCTGTTTTTACAAACTGAGAGTTGTTAGGTAACTTAGTTGCAGCACCATAAATTCCTGTATAGCAAAGTTCCTGAACTTTATATACAAACGCTTCTGCAATCTTATCTGTCAGCTCAGTAAAATCAATACGTCCAAGTAAAATAAGATCAATATCCTTACCAATCTTTACACCATACTTCTTAGTATGAATCTTGTGTGCTATACCTTCATTTAAGTACTGTAAAGTCAGATCATGGTGGTCACCACTAATTTCAGCAACAGCAAGCATAACCTTTTCTCTTGACCAAAACTCTTCCTCGTCGCCAAGTTTAACATTTCTCATATCTACAAAATCATTAAACCACTCAGATTCCTTGAATGCTGTATCTACCTTAAAATCAATATCAGACTCAAGTAACTCATATACTTCTGTGTGATGAAGCTCTAAGGCTCTTTCACGTCTCTTATTGGATCTAAGATCCTCTTCAGTAAGGTCGCATACCTCCATAATAATTTTACGGATTGCCTTATTTGCTTCATGTTTAGAAACCTTTCTCTGGTTTCCGTCATCATCGTACTCATAAATATCAATTCCGTGATTTAAGTTATATGTAAGCTTCTTAAAATTTTCATACTTATCAGCATCTTCAAAAACTTTTCTTAAATGTTCTGTACTAAATCTCATCATTATTCTATATCCTCCTTTCTATTACGCACCAATTTTTAATTTTCCACTAGAAATCGTTGTGATTTCAGCTCCAACTGTAGGTGAGCCATCAAAATTATCTTCTGTAAGCCAATAACGATCCTGTGAATGAAGCATGTATCCACGAACTGCACCGTCTGCTGGATCGTTATAGAAATTAGAAGCAAGTGCGAGTGAACGAGGACTCTCGACATTGTTGAGAGGTTTCTGATAGATAACACCAACCCCCTTTGGATCTCTAATTACAACAAGGTATCTTCCTGACGCATCTTTCATTGCGATATAAGCATCAATTTCAGTTGCAGCTTCCATCTCCCAATTATCAAGAGAAGTCATCTTACCTGGTTTGAAATGATATCCATTAGGTGTATCTTCTGTAATCTTTACAGATAAAATGTGCTCGCCATAATCCTGAGCAAGTAAATTACCAATTTCCATCTGTGGAAATTTTGTAGCAGCATATTTAATAGCCATTATGTTTTCCTCCTTAAATTTTGTTTTTTTTTGCAATAAAAAAGAACGCATAAAGCGTTCTATATGAAATGAAGTTATATTCAGTTTTTTAATCAAGTAAGTTGCCGTAGTTTTTCTTAGGCTTTGATTTCTTATTCATATTTGTAAGTATCTTAACCGAATTTGTGTTTTTCTTTGTGTCAACAGAAGAGAAGTTCGCATGTGCAGACATATAATCTGAATGCATAACCTTTACTTTTGTTTCAAAATCTTCTACGGAATAATTATCCATAGTCTTTACTAATTCAGCGAAATCAGTATTTACATAATTTCCTTCTGAATCTTTCTCTGTAAGAACAGAATAGTTATCAGCATTGATAATAGCTTCTTTTTGTGCATGAAGTTCATTCTTTTCTGCTGTCTCTTTAAACTCCTTAAGGGCAGCGTAATTAGAACGCATGGATTCAAGTTCAGCTTTCTCACTTGCTGTCAAAAGCTCACGGAATAATTCTATACGCTCACCATCAAATGAAACATTATCTCCATCTTTTGTATAGTTCTGTCGGTAAATTTTGTCAGTACACCAACCCTCGTATACAAAATAAGAATCAAATACATTTGAGATATAGTAATAATCATTATCTGACTCTTCATATGGTGCTAACAGATTATAGAGTGCATATCTTGTATCTTCATGAGAAATCTCATATGTACGAACAATCTTTTCAAAAGTCTGACTTTCACCTTCATTCCCATCTGGATCAGAAGCTCCTTCGCCATTACCTTCTCCATCATTGGAAGGCTCACCAGATTCTCCGTTACCTGAATTATCTCCTTCTGAATTGTCATCATCGAACATCTCAGCGAATTTTGCTTCAAGTTCCTCATCTGACATTTCTGTATAGTCGAATGTTACATCTTCAGCAGTCTTACCATATTTGGCAAGTAACTCTTCAAATTTTGTCATTTTGTTATTTGTTCCTCCTTCCTTTGATTGTGTTTGAACAGGAGTCTGTTCTTTATTGAAATTAGAAAGTGTCTTATTAAGATTTTCTAAGAGTTCAATCAATTTTTCATTTTTGTCAAATTTAACTGAATTGTTATTTACACTGAAATCAGCAATATCAGCACGAGAACCTTCCATACCTTCCTGAATTTCTGTACCATCATCATGACTTCCCAACAAAGTCGAAGCGTTTACATAGAAATCATTTAATTCAAGATATTTCTCCTTGGCGTTGTAAGAGAGTTCATCAATGAAAAGCTCGCAACTATTTTTTGAACCTTGTTTTGCACGAATAATTTCACAAGCCTTTGTGTATTCTTCACTTATATAAGCATAAGCACATACATAATCTTTATCTAAGTTATCATCATGTTCCCAAAATGCAGGTTCAGATGAGAAAGAACCAACTTGAGATTCAATATATTTCAGTTCTTCTTTACCTTTTTCGTCTTTAACAATTTCCATCTCATGACCTTCGAAATCCCAACTGCCATCGTCAAGCTGATGGATTGCAGCCAATACAGGTCTGTCAGCAATAGTATTCATTGCTTTCTCAGCAGCATCCTTTGATACATAACTCTTATTTCTGTTAAGCCCTGTATGAAAAATTCTGAATTTAAGACGCATCATTCCACGATGATTTTCGTCTACGGTATCGTCTATTTCAAAAGTAGTAGGCACTTTTAAAGCCAACTGATAGCCAGTATCTTTAGAACTGAATTTTGCAAATTTTTGTTCTTGGCAAAATTTTAGTAAATCATCTTCAGTTAAAATTTTCTTTTTAATAACCTTTGGCATCTACTTAGTCTTTTCCTCCTTTCTGACATAATAAAAGTCGTCCAAGGAAGACGACTAAAATGTAAGCATATTTGTATACTTTAATTTATTTATATCTATATTTTCTGAAAACCGAAGAGTATCAGTATTCAAAAATACATAAATACCATTAGAATTTTGCACCCGTTGATATCCTAATTGAGATAGGAGAGTAGCAGTAGGTACATCTTGCGTTTGTATAAATTTTTGATTCATTCCATCAACTCCTACTTATTATTTAAATTCTCATCTCTTGTACGAAGTCCAGCATCTGTAAGTTCAGAATCATCCTTCTCTTGACCACCGCCTTTATCATTACCTGTCTGAGTATAAGTGCTAGATAGTGGCTTGAATTTTGAACTAAGCTGCAAACAGTCTTCTTCCAAAAAGTTCATAGATAACGTATCTTTTTCAGATACACCATTTAATGTGTTATAAAGAATTTTGTTTGGTAATCCATTAGTACATGATTCCAAGATTGATTTTCTAAAATCATCCTTCTGATAAATAGAAACATCAAAGAATTTAACCTTACAAGGTTCAGAAATCCAATTAGATAGAAGTCTATTAACAATAGCTTGAATCTGTGGAATAAGAGTTGAAATAGAAAATGTAGAATCTGCAAGTACGCCATATTTAAAAGCAGTAGAGTTAGAAGCGGAGTTTAGATTTAATATCTGAGCACCACCAGCCGTATTGAGAATTTCTTTTGTAGCTTTTTCAACTTTTGTAACATCGCCAGTTGCATCATCTGGAAAACTTATCTCGTGCAATTCACCAGGAACAATAGCAGCAGAGATATAAGGCGGTAATGCTTCTTCAAGCATACGATTGAAATACTGAATCATTATATCTGGATTCACAGCCCAATCATCTACATCTTTACCCATTGTCTTCATTTCAAGCCATACTAATTTATAAATATTAGCCGCCTGTTGAACTGCTTGATAATCAGAAGCGTCCATAAGATCAATCAATGATAAAAATATAGGTGTAAGCACGGGAACGATGGTTTCCCAGTCTTCAGACCTAAATTTAATACATACATTATATTCTTCTGGAATTAGCTGATATTTTTCATTTGTACTCTGATATGTATTCCACATACTATTGAATGGTTCACCCCAATATTCAAGAAGTTCCTGATGACTACGGAAATAACTCATATCCATAGCTCCTGCAAATGAACCATCAGGAAACATGCCTGCTATTTTCATATAATCTGGATCTAATGGAAGAACAAACATTCCTTGTCCTTCTGTATAATAAGCACATCCATAAAATACATCTTCCCTTAAAGTGATAGACGCAGCTTTACGAAATTCATAATTTAATCCTAAAGTATCAACTATATTAACTGTTTCTTGATACTTTTGTAATGTGGATTGTACATCATTTTCGCCTGAGATTATAAATGGGGGAACAATATTACGAATTGTAAGATCAATCTGATTTGCATAATATTTACAAAGACGATAATAGATTTCTGAACGATAATAAAGATAACGAGATAAGCTTCGTAGATTCTTTTCATTAGAAGAGATATTCTTTATGTATGATTTTACATCTTCCTTTGAATAGTTACTGATTGACGTATATCTGGATGATTTCTGAATATCTCGAAGACTTGTAATAGCACTTGTTGCGTCTTCATAACGTTCAAGTCTACTTTTATTTTTCTCATACCATTCACGCATTTCATTTGCGGTTGGCTGTTTTGGAGTAGAAGAAGTAGTTTTCTTCTGTGAATTATTTATTTTAGCAGGTGCATTAGAATTTGCATCTACTTTCTTAGGTCTAGGCATATTTGATAACGCACCTCCTTAATTGTATTTTGCTTTACGGATTGTAAGCTTATTAATGAAACTTGTAGCATCTTCTTGTGGTCTTCTTTGTCTTACTTGATCTTGACTTCTTAATGTAAATAAGGCGTGTCCCATTAAAGCGAGACAGTACGATCTATCATCATGAAGAATGTTCTCAAAACCAGGAGCAAGATCATATCTAATATTTCCATTAGAAGATTTGTATTTGTACATGTGAGTTAATTCTTCCTTCATGGCATCAAGCTGTTTAAGACCAATTTCTTCTTCAAGAGATAATTTATAATTCTTTTCAACAACCTCACCATTTTCTTCTTCAAGCATAGTAAGATTTCCATGATAATCATACTCAGCAGTAAAACTAATCAAGTCTTGATCAATCATCTCGCATAACTGTGAATACATAATTGCCTTATATTTAGCTGGCTCACGCATACGAATAATATCAATAGCGTCTGGATATCTTTTTACATATGGAACAGCATAATCATAATTCGCATCAATCAATCCATGATGTTCATAATCTTTTTCGCCTTTATGCTTTGCTTCATAGAAATTATCAAAAAGTAGATCACATATCTGCGTCGCTCCACCACCAGAACCTGCGTCAATGTATACTCCATGAATATTTTTATAATCAGGAACACCGTATCCGTTATATCTGACTATGATATCTTGAAGCATTGTTACCTGTTCAGGGGTAGTAAGTGGTTTTTGTGTTTCTTTATCAATCAAATTGATACCATTTACAACGTCTAATAACCAACCACGCTTATCATCTCTATGTAATTTACCAACCAACACAAAGCTATTATCTCTTTTTTTGGCAGGATCAAAACAGATGACCATAAGAGAATTATCATCATTAACAAGCATTGGCGGTCTAACAACGCTATTTCTAAGCACTTGTGATTTCTTAACTGCTATATCATCACCAAGGTCTGAATCAAATTTATTCATATACTCACGAGTAGCCTTAGTTGGATTCATCTTCATTTCTGAATCAATCTTTGCTTGAGTAAGTAGTGGAACGGGATATACTTTTCCATTATAAGTAGCATGAAGAATTACTTCACAATCTATATCTGCACAGAAATAATTCTTATCACCTGCCATAGAGTGCATTGCAGCTTCTTTATATCTTTTATAAAAGACATCATCCATAGAACCTGCTGAACTTGCACATACAACTTGATTTGGGAAATTTGGTGGAAGTAATGTTACATCAACATCACCACCAAGAGCAAAGTCACTGTTCTGAGTGACGAACGGAAGAGTAGCAGCGAACATATCTTCAGATACATACGATGCTTCATCATAGAAATTAAGTCGGCTTCTTCGACCACGAGATCCATCAAAATTTGAGTTGACCGTAGCCAAACTCGATCCTGAATAAAGTTTAAAGGAGTAAGATGCTGGATCGTGCCGAAATCCCTCACTATTTGAACTTTTAACAAGTTCGTTTAGAAATACATCTGTCAAGCCAGTAAATGAAGCGATTTCTTTTTTGGCAATAGATTCAATCTTCTTCATCATACCTATACTTTGAGAACCTGTGCTTGATAAAATGTACCCTTCAAATTTTGGCAGTAACATTGTTTTAGCCATCAAAAATGGGCTACCTAGAGTTGTCTTACCAGCATTACGACTCATACACCAAACAACATTTGGTGTAATCCATGACATCATAAATACATATTTCTGATAATCAAGAAATTCGATGCCGAAAAATCTTTCACAGAATTTTACTGGGTTTCTGCGTCCCCACTGAATTATTTCAGAGAATTTTTTCAAACCCTCTAACTTTAATTCAGACATATCATAATAAGTAGGTTTTTTGAAAAAAGTAAAATTCTTTGGAGTAAATTCATTTATAGAATCACCCATCAGGACAATTTTATCATCAGCCATCTTCGATTACTTGCCCTTTCTCATCTATAAGACCTTTTTCAAATAAGAAATCTTTAAGGTCTTTATTTTCCTTTTTCAATAACCTACTAAATTCAACTGCATTATCTCTTTCTTTTTGAAGATTAAATAACAATCCTTTTTGATGAATAACTTCTTTTTCCCAATCGTTTTCATCAGGATTTAACTGTTTTAATTGGTTCTGATGATTCCTTGTCATAATATCTTCAATTGCCATATTAGTTTCATAATCGAATGTATTTACCTCAGAACCATCTAAATCCATTTCTTGTAATTCTTTTATGATGCCAGTAAGAGTACCAGCACCTTTACTTTTTCTATTGTTATTATTTTCAGATATTCCGTTATCCTTTGCTAGTGCAAGGGCAGAAGAAAGCATATCTTTTTTTGTCTGTGTGAGAGATTTTACGGTGGCAATCATTTCTGGATGAGTTTGTAGTTGTTTTGTATACTGAGCCAATGTGTCATTTATATGTTTTACATCTTTAAACGACTGTACTATTTCAATTACAGCTTCCAATTTAAAACCATCATCTTTTAATGAATCATCAAAATAATTCACCAACTTACTATATAAAAGAGGTTTGTCTTCTTCCTCTTCATATATAAAAGGATCATAACCAAGCATTCTAAGAACACTTCGTTTATTTTTAACATACATATCTTCAACATCTTCGGATACTTGCTGTGGTTTTTTTTCAAAATTTTCCGCAACATCAGTTGTCACATCATTAACATTTTTCTCACCAAAATCAGATTGGTCAAACGTCATTCCAAAATATTGAGGTAAACTTTGCAAACATGTAATCATTTGACTATATCCAGTACCACGCTTCTTGCCACTCACCTCATTCGTAATAGCACTACAAGAGTTATCATATAAATCTTCTAAAAATGGTAAATCAGCTTTTTTCATTGCCTCAATAACAGTCTCTCTTGTTTCGTGTGTTTCTTTGGTTTTTTCATCATATCCTGTTCCTATTTTATAAAGACATTCTTTACAAACAGGAATAAGACCTGATGCATTTTTTGGACTCTTATAAAATTTATCACGCCCTTTGAATTTTCCGCATTCATGGCAATAAGCACCATCTTTTATTTTTTGATACTCATTGACCAATTTTTTATAAGCAGAGCGACATTGTGTAACAGTCATCTTGCTTACATCTTCGATTTCATATTCTTTGACTCTTGGCACAAAGTCACTTCCTTTCTTTCCAATAAAATAGAAGAGTAAGTTTAAGCAACCGACTCTTCTTCATAATATTTCCATATAAAATTATGACTTGTGGTAGTTCTTCCTTTACAATTATTAATAATTGTACCTCTATCATAACCTAATTCATTATGTATATCAGTTATTGAATTCCATATTTTTATAACATTCATATCTAAATCATATTGAATAATTTTTTTCTTAATATGAGACATTTGTTTTTCTCTTTTTAATAAACCTTCTTTTTCTCCATTTTCATATAAATATGCCTTATTTTTATACTTAAATATAAAATTATGTATAGACATTCTTTCGCCAATACAACATAGATATATATCATATGTTCTAAGATTTGATATTAATGATTCATCATAAATACTTTTAGAAGAACGAATATAATTACCATTTGAATCAAACACATCAACAGGTTCACAATATATATTTGCTTTACTTTTATATTTAAGCAATATTTCATTTAACTTATCAATATCTTTATCATATAACCAAATGCTATTTTCATAATAATCTTTTTGGAAATCACAACACTTGAAAATGGCGTTGTTTCTATAATTTGATGCATTTAATTCATCAAATGTCCATATTTTCAGCAAATCTCCTTTAAAATTATATTGATGATATTTTGTATATTTGTGATAAACGTCAGAATTTAATGAATAAGAAGACGTTTCTAAATTCTTATAGTCTTCTTCATAAAACCATAAACTGTCATAAGCAAAATGACTTTCTGAATTTAGAGCAGTGTATATTCCTGCAATAGAAAGATTTAATGTTTTACCTGCCTTATTCTTGGAATCCCAATTTACAATTGAATTGTCTAATAAATTAATTTGAACAAGCGGTCTTTTTAAAGCATTGTGTGCCTGAGATAATTTTTCTCTTGCTTTAGGATTCTTCATTCTATCTTTTTGAAGTTTACTCATTTTTTCAATATTTTCTTCTGTATGAGTATATCCCAAACCGCCAGTTCCACCTTCGTTCATGTTGTATCCGTTTTTAAATGAATCATAATATCTTACCCAATAACGCTCTCTTTGGTATGCTATATCATCATTTTTGCATTTTTCTACAATTTCAAATATAAAATTTTCTTCACCATATTTATTCCATGCTCTTTGAAGATGTTTATTGTGGTGAACACCTTTATTTAAATCTTTTCTATGCTCATCCCATCTAACATAAATATTATCAGATTTTCCAATATATTTTTTATTATTCAATTTGTTGGTTATTGAATAAACTCCACATATTATCTCATAATCTTTAGGTGTAAATCTTTTACTCATAACATTTCTCGCTTTCCACCCGCAAAACCAATTAAAATAGAGTGAGAGAGTAGTACGAGTATCTACTATACCTAAGATGATCAGTCAAAGGGTTCTCACTCCATAATTCCAACTACCTGCCATCGAAACAGTAACAATCCTCTCATAGTTGGCTATATATTTATTCTCTTTTTAAATACAAAAAGAGACCAGTATTATTACTGATCTCTTTCAAATAATCTTTACAATATTTTTTACAAGTTGTCACGTAATTCTTTTGCTTTGTCTGCAATCCATGTTCCAGGAAAAGCGTTCATTATTTCTCCCAATAAACCATATGCAGTTGCAGAATTAGAAATTTCTCCATCTTCAATTTTTTCAATAATTTCTTCGGCAGAAGCCATATCTGTAAAATTCCACGCCATAATATTCACCTCCATATAACAATTATTGCATGTTAGATAAACAAAAGCAACATAGAATTATATTGAAAGTGCATTTATTTAGAACGCCGTGTTAGGGATTCGAACCCCAAAGACTTTTACATCCAGACTGTTTTCAAGACAGCACCCTCGACCAATCGGACACACGGCATAAGCGCAGTATATAGGACTCGAACCTATGCACCGAATAAACGATGACCTCTGATTAGCAATCAGGTGCAATACCAACTCTGCCAATACTACATAACAAAAGAGCCATCTCTCATGAAATGACTCTTTCTTAAAAAATTATCTTTCTCTAAACTAAATGAAACTATTTTCATTACGACTTTATCAGAATAATCTGCGTAGTTGTTGCCTACGGATAATTTGATAGGGCGGTAGTAAGTGTTGAGCTTACACACCTAAGTTTCGTATGCATCCAAAAAATAGGTTTTTACATCAGGTTTACCGTACGAAAAGATTTCGGTGAGAGTCGAACTCACGCCCTCGGAGTTGCAGTCCGATGCCTTGACCAACTTGGCTGCGAAATCATAAATAGAGCATAACGGACTCGAACCGATACTCATGGAATGAAAATCCATTGTCTTACCTTTTGACTAATGCCCCATATTTTGGGTGGAAGAGTACCACCCATTATAAATTACTCATACCAAACAAGATCTGTTGTATAAGCCAATGTATTAATCGGAGTAAATTCTGTTACCTTGTAAGAAGCTAAAAGCTCAATACATTTCTTCTCTAATTCATCTTTATTTTCTGTAGAATATTCAACAGTTTCATATTCGCCAGTCCCAACCAATGTAGTAACTTCTTTTACTTCATGGGTATCTTCATCGGTTACAGTTTCTTTCTGTTCTTTCATAATTTCCTGCTTTACAGTAAGATAACGATACATTCCTGTTTTGGAATCTTTAATAAGAATTTTATACATAGTCAGCCTCCTTACAGTACAACAGATGTTTCAGCTTCAAAATCATTTGCCAACGCTCTGATTTCTGTTAATTTTGTTGTGATTGCAGCTTTCACTTTTTCCAAGAAAAGAACTGCCATTGCCTGTCCTAATTTTTCAGGAGTATTAAACACTGTACCAAGAGAAGCAGTAGGAATTTTATTTATGTCAATAGAAAGTGTAATAGATAAATGCTCATCGAGAGTGTACTTTTTATTTACTAAATCAGAAATTGTGACCTTTTCAATAGTAGAACCGTCTGGCTCATCAGTAACAATCACAGGAATTCCTGTATCTGAAAGTTTCAAATTTCCAGAGAAGTCAATCTGGCTATATTCGATATATCTTACGAAATTATGTAACTGATTTTTCTCTGTATCAGCATCTCTTATACTATCACCCAATTCTTCGACATTTAAACTTACTGTAATTACATCTTCGTTAATTTCTGTTTTCTGTGCTAATTTCATTATTCAGTTTCCTCCTCACTTAATAAGTTATAAAATTCTTTTAATCCGCAAATCATATTTTTAATGGTAGACTTTGACAAATTACACTGTAATTGTGGTAAATTCATATCTGTATCATTTACTTTAAAAACAAGACAATTGTTATCAAAATCAATACTCATACTTGCTTTTGTCTGATTTCCAATAAGCATCTGTAAAGCTTTTAAAGTTTTACAATTATCACTTGTAATACTTAATACGTCACCAATTTCCAAGTCGTTTTCAGTAACTTGTAAATAAGCCATTATATGTACACTCCTTTCTTTTATTTTTTCGTTTTCCTTTTAATCTAACTGGGGTAGTAGGATTCGAACCTACTAATTTAGCAGTCAAAGTGCTATGTCTTACCGCTTGACGATACCCCAATGTTGTATTTTTCGTAACCTTTACAGAGTGCTTTGAAAAATATAAAGTCAAGTATCTCTAACGAATCGTATGGGACTTGAACCCATGTTATTCTACCGTGACAGGGTAGTGCCATAACCAACTAGGCGAACGATCCATAAAAAAATCAGCATAAAGCACTAACTAGCTGATATTGCACTGTACACATGCAGTTTTAAATTAGAAAACTTTCGCAATCCATTCATGCTTATTGATTATTCTCCACATATTTTCAGTCTTCGGATCAAAGACCAATTGATAAGGTTTAATGATTCTTACCCATCAATTAATGGTTCTCATTAACGTAGAGAAGTACGAACATCTTCTCATTTCTGAAGGTTGAGAGATACCGATAATCCCAGATGTCGGTAGGAAAGAAGTAGGACATACAATACTACATGAATAGCAAATGCCAAGATGTGATGCTTATATATTCTCTGTTTTGGAATATTTTGACAGAAAATGTCATGATATGATATAATGACTAGAACAAGCAAATAATCCAACATTTTAATTTAGCTAGATTGAGATGGTTAGGCGGTTTGAGTTACGTCAGAACAGTGATGTTCTGTTTATATAGATATCCTCGTGACATCATGTAGGAAATACTTACAAAGGAGGATAGCAACGTGACGTTTATTGAATTATTGATCTTTACGATTGTAACTGGCATCGTAAGTGGCGTAGTTGCTACATACTTAGTCAGATTTTTCGATAGACACAAAAATGACCGCCACTCGCCAAAGCACGGTCATTAATGTGTTAAGTATTAAATTTATTTAGCCTTTATTGATTACATTTGGCTCAACCGTCTAACGGATATTTGCTTGTTTTCTTTAGAAATTATTCTATCACATATTATTGTGTTGCGCAAGAGGAAATTAGACGAAGTGTTAGACGAAAGCTTCATCGGGATTAAGGTGAATTTGCGGATTACGTGAATTATGCGTCTGTTAAAGAACCCTGTTTAACTTCTTTTACACCATCTCTATCGAAATATTTTCCAAATTCATCTTCGGCAGTCAGGTCGTTGTAGATACTGAGCATTTCTGCACTAGACCATGCGAAAAATTCTTGAATTACGTGAGCTGGCAAATTTAATCTATGTAAGCGTGTACATGTATAATGTCTAAACATATGACAATATGCGTCAACACCTAAAATATCTTCCATCATTTGAATCCATGAGCTTACATCTCTTCGCTGATGATATGTTCTTTGTTTTGTTTCTTTATCAATAGAAACTGTCACAAATAACCATTCACTTTCAATTCCTAGTCTTTCACGTTCTTTTAACCATAAATCCAAATATGGTTTTGCACTATATAATATAAATTTATTAATTTGCTTACCATTTTTCCCGAAACCTTTTGCTCTTACCTTATCTGTTTTCCACATAGAATCATAGACAAAATGATCGTCATTGAAATATTCAACTTTCATTTGTAATAACTCTGCATGTCTCATTCCAGAAAAGGCAAGTACGGCTACTGCACAAGCTGCTTCATATTCTTTCCTTTCAACAAGTGTATTTAACAATAGTTCTACTTGTTCATCAGAAAGTATTGTTTTTTCTCTTACAACTTCCTTGGCTGGATTTGCAATTTTCCTAATAATAGGTTTGTAGTTTTCAAATTCAGGTTCATCATCAAGAATATCTCTTATATAATTTGATAAGGAAGAGAGTGTTGACTTTACTCGTCTAATTCTATTTGAACTCCATCTCCATGTATTTAATGCGTGATTTTGAAACTTTGCAACTTCACGTTTAGTTAAATCAGGAAAGAATTTGTTCCCATTGAACTCAAGATTCCATGTAAAGAATACCTTTAAGTCGTTCCGATAAGCGTGGAGCGTCTGGGGTGCTCTATCAATTGATTGCAAATATTCTATCCAATCATCCATTAAATCAATATTATCCTTATTAATTTTTGCATATTTTTCATCTGTTACAATATGATTATAGACTGTAAATCTTGACATTTTTCTCACTTCCTTTCAAACAAAAGAAGCGAGATAGTAGTGAACTAAATCGCTTCTTTAAAATTAACTAACTAATTTCATAACCCAATTGTTATAATTTTCAATAATCCATTTTCTACCTTTTTCAGTCCATTTTAGACAAGGTGAAGAATGTTCTTGTGTGTAACTCTGATAGTCAGCATATCCATCAGAAATTAACCATTCATAATCTGCATAAGGACACCAAGTACCTGACTGGTTTTTGAAAATGATTTTATTCATATTCATAATTTTATTTAATTTTGTAGCACTCTTAAATCCTAAGTCCTTTGCAATCACAGTTGTGGTAATAAGACCTTCTTTATTCAGAACATCATCATGGTATTCAACTTTTGGCTTTTGTTCTTTAATTTCTGCAACAAGCGGAGCAGTAGCAATCTCAACAAGTTTGTTGTGTGCATAAGCCACCTCACTTGCATCTTTACTAAATAACATAAGTTTGTATTTTTCTTCTTCTGTAAGCTGAGTATTTGATTTAAGCTTTTCTTCCATTTGGTTAAAAGCATTTATGTATTTTAATTTCCATTCAAGCGCTTCTTTTCCAGTAAAACCCATACACAACAAAGAAAATCCATCACGATTCATATCAAAACACCGATAATTTTTTCCACGACTATTTGTATATGTAGTTTCCCTAAACATTTCACTCCACAAAATTGTGGAGTCAGATTTAATAAGATTATCAATATCTCTTAAAACAGAATCATGTCGCTTACCAAATTTTTCTGCAACTTCACGACTACTTGCCAATACTTGACCATTTTCTTCTTTTAAAATAATTTCATCCATTTGAATTTCTCCTTTTCTAAAAATATTTTCTAGTAAAAGGAGAGGATTTACTGACGTTTCACAACATGTACCTCTCCGCTAGTTAGTGCGATAGAAACATACCCTATACATGCGTTTCACTAACGAAGGTAGAGATAGGAGAGCAGTGCCATCCTATAAAACTCTTTATTGAACTATCCGTTCAACCTATTTATTTATTCTCTGTTTCCATTCACAAAAAACATCAAAAGTCCTCCCACTTGGTAACGCTCCAAGCCGATCCGAAGACGATAGATTTACAGTCTACCCCACATCTTTAGTGGTCTATGAGAGGATATAAAAAGAGTGTGCAGCATACACCACACACTCCAAAAATTTAAAAAATAAAATCAAGCAAATCAAATAATCTTCCAACCGAATTATATTCGTCAAAATCACTTAAATCAATCGGCTTACTAGAATAAAATTCACGCTTTTCATATCCATTAACATCACTTTTAACAGAAGTAAATCCGTGAATATTTCCGTTTTCATCTTTATCAAATGTAATATTCTTATGAGAATCATCACTTACGTCACTGCAACTGCAATTCTTACAATTACCATCACAATCATCGTCTACATCTTCAGCGTCCTCACCAATGTTGAATTCATGAATAATGCATCCAGAATCTTTATTGTCCATAACAAAAGCTGAACTCACATCTCCATGAATAAATACAATGTCTGTCTCATCCATATTGATATAAGTATCACTTCCCTCATACTTGGCAGCCTGAACCCATACATTCATTTCAGAATCAATACTAAGAATAAATGCATCATCATAACCGTCCCAATAAGGATCATTCAAATCGTTACAAGAAGCAAGTTTAAAATTCGTATTTTTAATAACAGAATTAAGAACATCTTTCATCACGTCATACTTAGCCACAACTACAATTTCTGAACAATCATTGTCATAATCTCTTGTGCAAACATCCAGATTGTCAAAAGTATCTGCTAAAAATTCAGCAAAATCATTTGTATCTGTAAAACCAAATGTTTTCAATATATTTTCACCACCTTAGAATTAGAGCTGTTTTGCAGACTTTGACATCTTAAAGCAAATCTCATTATGCTGTGGAGTTACATACTCCTCACCCTTGCGATCGCCCATCATAATTTTTCCTCTACGCTCTGGAACTGTCTTAACCTTAAACTTTCCAAGTTTTCCAACTGCAACTGATTCTGCATGGTTTGCTGTTAATGTCTCTGTGATTACATCAGCAAAAGCATCAAGAATAACTGCGATATCCTTCTGTGAAGCTCCATCAACTTTATTTGCTACTGCCTTTAATACCTCGTTCTTTGTCATTTTTAATTTTCTCCTTTATTTCATTTAATATTTTTTATAAATAAAAGAGGGTAGCGTCTCATTTGAGTACACTCCCTCCGACACATACAATTGTGACAGCAACATCACAATTTCTATACAATCGGACTAATTAAAAGTAGAAAATTAGCCCAATTTTCATAGTTACTTATGCATAATATAAAAACCAAGTCACTCGTACTTGGTCTACTTTGTCTTGAAATTAGTAATAATTCCTGTCTTGGAATCAATAATGTCACCATTTGAATCCAATGCAAGATACATAAACCCGTTCTGATTTGGAATTATAAGTTTACCGTTGTTATAATCCAGCTTATCCAAATCACACACACAACCTTGCTCATACATTTTTATTCCACCTTGAGTAAAACTTCCTACTTTATGGGTATGAGCCATTACGATTCCAGTAAATGTGCGATCTACACGCAAGAAATAATTGACTGCCTTTTCTGTTGTTTTTAACATACCAGATGAATAATTTAATGGGTGACAGAAAATTACATTACCTTCTTTTATCCACCATTCTTTATCATAAACGATTTCAATATTTGAATCTTCAAATACTTCACGAATAGAAGAGTATTGTGTCTGGGTTTTATTTCTTTCATCATTAACTTTGAATCCATCGTCTACAATCATTTCTAGCGGATCTGTTGGAATGATGCCAAGTAATTCATTTGATAATCTATCAGAACAGTATCTTTGCATACGGTATTCATGATTTCCCATCACAAACATTACCTTTTTAGGTGTAGTCAGATTGATTAAATCAATAATATACTGTCTTCCTAAAACAAGTTCTTCATCAAGATTTATTTTGAATTTTTTAGGAAATGCAGAACATGAAAAACAATCCAATAAATCACCATTGACTATTAAAGTGTCTACAATTCCATTATAGCCTGAAAAAATATCAATAGGTAAATTAAACGGAATATGAACATCTGACACACATAAAATTCTTTCAGATGCACCCTCACAGTTGTGAATATAATTATCATACTCTTCATATCCAACAGCCTGTTTTCTAAGCTGATCTGGTGTAATGTTCAATCCAAGCATATCTCGAATTTCAATCCAATCCATATCTGTTTCCTTGCGCTTTTTCGCAAGACAACATCTCAATTTCCATTCAAAATCTGTTTCATTTTCTAATCTATGTAAGTCGATTATAGTGTTCACCTACTCTCTATTACTCTTCATCAGACGGAACATCCAGCTCCTCATCTGTCTTTAATGCAACAGTAAAATCAATTACCTGATTCTTAAATGAAGTAAGCAAATCAGCTACCTTTATTTCCTGCTCCATATCATTTTCATCTGTATATGTAATGGTAGTACAATCCTCTGATAGTATACCTGCCTTTACTGTTAACTTATCTGTAGTTGTTCTTGTGAACTTTAATTTACTAGCTGCCATTTCCTTTTTCCTCCATAAAATTAAAAATTCCCACCAGAACGCTTTCTGCCAGGATTGTAATATACTTGTTTTCTTTTATTCTGTTTTACTTCAATATACTCACGAATCTTCCTAATATAATTTTCATCATAACTCAGACGAATATGTGACTCCAAATAATAACATCCACAACGAGTAGGAATTTTATTTGATAATACATTGTCTATGAGCCTATACGATGGATTAAGATTCGAGAGATGGGTATGCTTTTCTGTATCTTCTTGTCTACAGATACGATAGCCATTTTCAGTCTTGTCTATGTAAAAACCTTTATATTCAATTCTATTTTTCATAGGCAGAACCTACCTAACATACTTATCTTCGATGTAACGCTTCCTTGCAACACCTTTGGTACGATAGTAGCCGATCTGTTCACCTCTACGATCTACATATCCTCGTCTTGTGTTTCTGATTACATCTTCAGATAATAATTTTTCAATTTCACTTTTAGAAATCTGTTTAATAATTTTCACATCCTTTGATTTATTTCCTGCCGAATAGCAGAAGAGAGTGAGCGTGGAGGGATTTGAACCCATCGACAACTCGATTAAAAGTCGAGTGCTCTGCCAAACTGAGCTACACACTCAAAATAAAAAATCCCATACCGAAGTATGAGATCCTTACATTTTACATGCGCTGAGATTATACGCACATTCAGAAATCTTTACGAGTATTATGTATTCTCTCGTTATCCACCACATGCTGCTAATGCACACATATAGTATTTCCCACGATTGCCTTGTTTATAGAGTGGCTGATCTCTATTTCTACGTATCTACTCTGATGTCCTCATTCCATTGACAATGCCTTGCCGTAAATCTCCGCTAAGAGAACTGTGCAGATTCGACCAAACACTTCAAAGCCTTGCGAGACTTCTCGGTGAGTGTATTATCCAAAGATTACACTATTAAACCGCTTTCAATACGCATAGATGTTGACTTTCGCTGTAATATTTTTATATAATTTGATAAGAATTATTCATCCAATAATTTTTGATTTTTGCTATCAATTGTTATTAAATCACATACATAGAAAGTTATTCATACAGATGATGTGCAACACCAGAAGCTCCAATTCCTTTTGAGAATAAGAATACTCCACACCATCATATCTTTCGGTTATCATCCCTACTAAACATTCACATAAGCTAATTAGGCTGTTGCCAGTTCACTCACATAAATGGATACCGCCATCGTGTAATAAGCACTCAGACTATATATCCTCCTGATTCATCGTCATATCTTCATAAGTTTGCATGGATTATTTGATTTGCGGTCAAAAACAACATTCTCAGCGGTCGCCCCTGAATGTGCTTATCATCCCTTATTTCACGATACTATTTCCGCATAGGATTTACTTCGTTACCGATACGAAACGAGTCCTTTTGAGACTCCGATATGTCAGTTTTGCTTGAATTGACTGTATTTCTACAGCGATAGCGTGTAAGACTATCTTTACATACCTCACGATATGCTATCTTAATGGTTGTCAAGCCAACCTAGTTGCTACGCCTTGGAATCGAACCAAGCTTCGAGAGTTTATGAGACTCCCTCAAACGTCCAGTCTGCTGCCAGCTATATATTTGAGAATAATCGGCAACTATGCTGCAAGAATTGTAGCACAATCACCGACACATATAAGAAGAGGAGTACAATATGAATATGTACCAATCTTAGAAATGATTTTTAGAATTGTTCTGTTTGAAAACGCCTCGAATCGTTACCCATAGGTTTGATTCCTATATATCTTCCACAGAAATGCATGGTACAGTCTCGCTTGCTGAACTTAACTGGTTTTGCACACCATACACAAGTTTTTCATATGGCTTCACAGCAACTAATTTATAGTCATATGTTAGACGAAATATTATAATGCCTTTCGACAATTATATATTCTCTGTTTTATCAGCCAAGAAAAGCTGATTTCATTGTTTTATATTCGGGGCAGATAATGATACGTCTGCCCCTAGTATACTTTTTAAACTTGCAAGCCATTATTTATTACACGCATTGGCAATGGCGTGGGAGTTTACTAACGCAACTCTGCGGTTTCTTCCCTCCATATTACGGACGTTAAGTTGAACGCTAAAAGCCTTGATTTTACTATGTTTTTGGTAAAATTGCACAATTAGTTGCCGAAAAAATTATACACATTTATCACTATTGAAACTTAGCATAAACTTTTCTTTGTTGGTTTTATACAATAGATTGAGAATTTTTCTTGTATATTTTTCAGGCGAATACTTCCTCCTTTTAGATGCCCCCTCTTCATTGCTTAAACCAAGTGCTATCTCAATCAGTCTATTTATTGTAATTATATTACCTATTTTAATTTTCTTTATTGATTCAGTTACTTCTTTTGATTTTTCACAAATCTGTTTATTATACTCTTCATCATCATCTATATATTTTAATTTTGTATTTTTTACAAAAGAGTCATATTCCTGAACTAATTGCATAATTTTTGTCATTTGTTTATCATTAGCCTTCCCCTTCATTTTAATAAAAAAAGATTCGGTTGATAATGTATCCGAAGTAGAGGCGTTTTGAATTTTATTTATCCAATCTTCAAGCCAATTCATAGGACATAACAATTCTCTATTAATACGACTTTTAAGTTTGTTTTTTGATTCATCAACTTCCTCTTGCGGAAGTTCTTTACCATCTTTGGTATATTTAATTTCTCTTGTGTATTTCATAAACTCAGGGAAATCGTGTTTCTTATACTTTGGTTTACCAGATTCAGTATAACCGACAATCTTTTTAATACTCATACAAGAGAGTTTGCTAATTCTATCAATTTCCTTATTACCATCAATTTCATATTCTCTTTTACATCCATCAATAATAACCTGTGCAAGAACAGACAAAATGATAAAATTATCATAGAGTTCTTTAAGTTTTTTCTCATCAGGACTATCTTTTTGTAATTCTGTCCAATAATAGGTCATTGCCAACTGAGCCAAATTACTTGAATATCCGATTCCCATACGTGATTTTGAAAACTTATTATCCATAGCAGCATAATCTTTTTTTGTGTTATTGTAGGTAATACCAGACTCTTGTAATGCATTTACGATAGTATAAAAATCTCTATAACATCTTTCTGCACATTTGACAATTGTTGATTGATTTGTGACAAGCATAAAATCCGAGTCTTCATCCATCCCATTTGCTCTATCTTGGATATCCGTATGAATACAATTAACTGCTATGATATTTTTACTAAATGCAAAATACTTATCCATTTTTTCTGAATAGACATTATGCAAATAACATATATTATTTGGGGAATTATGTGGGTTTCTAAACGCTGCAAGATATTCATTGTTATCGAAACGTTTAGTATAACACTGAATACAATTATATTCTTGAGAAAGTGTTGGATCTTTTTCAAAATCTTCACCAACAGAATAGAGCAGAAGTGCATAAGGATTACCACATACAGTCAAATTATCACCATTGACCATAATTTTTCCTTTTCTCATTCTGTATACATAATCAAAGATAATTTTCTTTTTTTCTTCTCTAAAAAATGTACTATTTCCAAACTCATGATTTTGAGCATATAAATCGGCAAGCATCTCATAATGATTTACCTCATTTGCATTCTTTCTAAGAAACTTTTCAAATTCATCATTGTCACGTTTAAGTAATTCAACATAATCAATACTAATCTGAGCAATGTCTTTTACATCGTCCTTCGTACATGGAAGAGTATTTATCATTTGGTAACTCAACTGCTGATATTGTCCTAATTTACTTGGATGATCAGTTTTAACAATGCCCCATATATCACCATCTCCATGAATTCTTTTGCACCAATACTCATATGCTTCAGTAATATTACTACCCATGAGGTCTTGAAATTTCTTCCATTTAATCGCATTATCAGTAGTTATCATTTTAATGTCTTTCAGATAATGACATTTACCAAACATATCTTGAATCTGATATGTATCATAATCATATCCATTTTTCTCGCACCAGTCTTTAAAGAACTTTTGAATATAGCTCTTAAAAGCACATGCCTTAAAAAGATGATTTCTGAGCAAAGCCATTCCATTGACATACGATGGTAAGCAAAGGTAATTAGAATCAGCTTCGATTAGTGCCATACCATCCCAAATTGTATTTTTTACTTGACGTTTTTCTTCGGATACAACACATTTTTTACGTTTTTCAATTACCTTTTCATTTTTATTAGTTTCTTTATTTTTCTTTTTGACTTCTACTTCGTATTCTTCCGCCTTAACAACTTTTGTCATTGTTTCAAAAAAGGAATCCTGATCTTTGAGAATTAGAATATCCTCAACAGGTATATGAAGTGTACCAATAATTGTAGATGTGGTAAGTGGAGCATAAGCTGACATTTCAACGATTTTCGCATTATCATGACTCATTTTTTTTCCAAGTCCAATTGTTAGCCAATCATATGCAATGTCATATAATTTACTATTTATGAAAATAACTTGTCCAAGTTTAGCTTTGGCACTTGTACGAAAAAGCATCTCATAATGAATTGTTTCTTCTTTAATTGTTCCGTCTCTGCGTTTGCGTTTATATGTAACATTAACACCATTCTCATAAAAATACTCTCGAATTTCATCTCGTGATTTTTCATCATACAAATCTTTTCTATCTTCAACTTTTTGTAGTGCCTGTTTGATACGTTCTTTGGAATCACCATCAATATCATTAAATAACTTTTCTAATCGAGCGTGTTCATTATCATAAGAGCGACTTCCGAATTCATAATCAAGACAAATTATATCTCGTGTACTTTCATTTTTCTTACCAGATTTTCCTTTATAAATATTCAATCCGTTCTTTTGCAAGAAAAAACTAAATAAACTATTGTTAAACATGGCATCAGTATATGTAAAATAATCTCGTGTTCCAAGATTAACATCATACAACATACCAGCACTGATGTTTTTTATCTTAATCCCATATTCACTCATTTATTATTCCATCACCACCTTTTTGAAATTTAAAGCATATTTTTTCAATTCGTCAGTAGACAATTCATCTCTAACCCAATCCCATAATTCCATTACGAAAATATCATATTCAGATATTTTCTCATTATCATCCAATTCATATTTAATTCTGGTATTTTTACCATACCAATAATTAAACACGTTCTCAAATAATAGTGCAGTTAAAAAACACTTGCTTTCATAATCATCAAGTGCAAGATGAATTTCATTCTCTGCATTGGGATATAATTCATTTATTTTTGCATTTTTAACTCTCATCATGTTTTTAACATTTTCTACATCTTCGTCACAATTTACTTTATAAAACATATATCCCTCTGGGATATCAGGAAGATCACCAAGCGCATCCAACTCTGATCCAATTAAATATGTTCCAAAGACTCCGTAATTTTTTGTAATGCAATCAATCAATTCTTTTAAATTCATATAAAATTACCTCCACTTATATATTCTTCAAATGAAATTTCTATTTACTTCACAAAACTAAATAATTCGAATAAGCTTTTCGTGTTTATTTTCTTCATTTCTATCTCTTCCTTCTGTATTCTTTCTGCATTGCTTATCAAAAGCAAAATCTCTAAAAATTCGGTCTGCAACAGAAGGTGCTTTATCTTTTCGAGGGCAATCTGTACAGAAATCATATTCTGTGATTAGTCCACCATATGTATTCTGGTATTTATGGTTCTTTGATGTAATTGTTACAGTTCTGTTCATTAATTAGTTCTCCTTTACTGTTTGAAAATTTATTCATTGCAATCAACTCCTTTGAGTGCTGCGTTAATAGTTTCTATATTTTATTATTCTCCAAAAGCTCTATCTGCTTTTTTATTTCCTTATCAGAACTATATTCTTTATCAATTCTTTGTCCATGTTCATCGTGAATAAAATGCCTATAATCAGCAAATACCTTTGGGGTAGTAGCGTATTTTTCTTTGCCATCCTTAATATATTTTTCTCTCTTCATAGGCTTACATTTTACAATTTTGAGCCCTTCTAAAATGTCAATTATACGACTGACATATCTTTCAGAAAGTCCAATATCTTCTGAAATAGTTTTAAAATATCTATAACAACATAGTGGTTTGCCATCCATTCGATTCAAATTAACACGAATATAAGAGAGTACAAGTAGTATATAAGCTGATGATATTCTTGCAGTATCAATCTCTTTATCCTTCAATTCATCTTTAAAATTTAATATTGTATCCAACTCATCAAAATAAATAATTCCAAACTTATCAGGTACATCGAATTTTTCTATATTAATTTTTACTTGCTGATATTTGACCGAATTAGTCTTTTCTTTTAGACATTTTTCAAAATCAGGACATGATTCAAAATATCCATAATGAGAAAGAAGCAATAGAACTTCATAATATTTCTGATTTATCTTTCCATCTCTGTAATTAGGCTTCATTTTAGACCAGTGGCAAAGCTCTGTTGTAGAAAATGCCACTGTGTCATCAAGTGAACGCCTTACACAAAGATATGAGAAGATAATCACTCGTTTAGACGAGAGATCTTTATTATAAATGATTTCTCGTGGGATTTTTACATAGTTTGGCAAGACGTTTCACCTCACTGTGTTAATTAAGCTTTGAATGGATTAATTTCGCCATTGTTTGTTAATTTTAAATACATATTTAAAGCCATAACTCTTTCCTGTTTTAGTGCCCCTTGTAAAACCTTATTTTTCATTTCTTCAACTTTCTCTTTGATATAATAATCAGTTGGTAACCATGCTTCAGCTAATGCACAAGCCTCCTCGAAGTCTTTAACATTAATATTCGCACATTTATTTACATGGAAGTGATGGGCAATATCAGAATAAATCTTTTTAAAGAAATACGAATTCCAAACAATAAATTCAATACTGGATGTATCATTATTAAAAAGATGATATACTCTTGAAGCAGCCTTTGCTTTAAGTATCTGTAGCTTATATGAATTTACAGCAAATCCCAATACATCAATAAATTCTTTTGTTCTCTTTAATTCACTAGCTGTTTCATCTAATTTTCCTGTATTAATATCTGTGATTTCTTTAAGCTTTTTTTGTTCATTTACAATTTCGGTAATCTTTTCCTCTTGCTTCTTTTGTCTCAAAAATAAAGCTTGATTCGTAATAAGCTCTAACTGTTCATCAGTCATGTTCTCTAAATCGAAATTGTTTGTTTTGTTAATTGTTAAATTTTCCATATGTAATTTCCTCTCTTTCTTACTGTACGTCTACGACATAATCATTATTATTATTTAAAAGCTTCTTCATTTCATCAGACCAATCATCAATTCTGTTAATAATATCTGTTAAATTTCCAACACATACATCACTAGAATCAAGCTCTTCCATACAACGCTTGAATTTAATTGGAGCAAGCTCTGTCTCTAACAATTTCTGTAATCTTACAGTCAGACCTGCCAATTCAGTAGCAGAGTCGATTTGACGACCTAAATCAGTTTTCTGTTTTGTAAGAAATTCAATATCAGATTTTAACTTGTTATATTTATCAGATTCTTCCTGATTAAGTTTGACTTTTCGTTCCAATATATTTTTCTCTGTTTTAAGTTCAGAGATTTGTGTTTCTAACTCTTTTACTTTTGGATTATCATTTTCTAGCTGTTTAATCTTATCAATATATTGCTGAACTTGCTTTTGCGTTATTTTTTTTGTAGTATCCATTGAAGAAATAAGTTTGATCTGTTCATCTTCTGATAATTCTTTCATTATTGCAAGAGCAGTATGCGTTGTTACAATTCCTGTATCTACGAGATCTTCTAATTCAGGAATTGATTTCGCCAAACGTATATAATTGTTCATGGTTTGATGGCTTATGCCATAATCTTGAGCAAGATCCTTTTGTGTGGATGGAGTATTGGCTAAATCTGGTGTGTGCAAAAATTTTGCACTCACCTTTTTATGCTGATTTCCCTGAAAAGATTTTGCACCATGCTCAAATCCATACCAATCGTTCAAAAACTGAAAACACTTGCCAAGTTTAATAGGATTGGCATTACCAACTACACGTTGACGTAGATTTGATTCGATTAAATCCTTTACATCAGTTTCTTTTTTGTAATCGTCATCAGAGTAATGAATAACCTTATAATCAATACTTTCTATATTTAATACCTTACAAGCTCGTACTCTTTGATGTCCACTGATAATAATGTTTTTATCAGTGATAGTAATAGCATTTGTTATTCCTGATGACCTCACCGACTGAATCATAGAATCCCAAGCATCACCTGTCATATCATCAAAGAATTCATTATTCCTTGGATGTGGTTTTAATTCGTTAATGTTAATCTGTTGCATTTTTTATCTTCCTTTCTTTAATAAAAATATTTTTGTTTTACAGTTACAATTTGTGAGATGAGAGTGTGGTAAGTGGTTCAAAAGTATATTCTCCATTTGAATTAACAAAACCATCAAAAGTTGCACTTACATGAAATTGTCAAAAAAACATTTGGGTACATATAGAATGTACCCAAAAGTGAAAATTTACTTCATTTGGGTACATCCCAGCTATCAATTTTGTGCAGTCTATATCTATATAGACTCATATTATCAAAAGAAGAATATTCCGTTTGTATTTCGCTAACGCTACATACAAACTCCATAATTTTTTGTTTGATTGTTATTGATTGATTTAGGTACATGATGTTTTGGATTGATGATTTCATTTGGGTACATATATGCTATAATTTTATTCTCTTTTTTAATTATTATTCTGTTCCAAATCAACATACTTCTCTTTGTAAATATCCTATACAAAGAATACTGGCAATTTATCATGATATTTTTCATATAATTCCTCGCCTGATATACTTATTACACGAAAATGTTTATCTTCTTCTTGTCTTTGTTTTTGCAATGATTCAAATTCTTTTGAATATTTACCACTTTTAAAATATCCACCTATTTTCCCACAAATAGTACAATAACTGCTTAATTGTGTATGTATACTATTCTTTCCTACAAATGAAAATGAATTTTGAATCAGACATTCTTCATAATGATGTTTGTGCTTTGATTTACGATTACTCTTTGAGATGTTACTTTCTTTCTGCTTAAGATATTTTGTGATATCACTTTTTGTTTTGCTGTCAATTAGTTTCATACTAAATTCCTTTCTATGAGTAAGTAATGGGATAGAAGTAGAATACTGCTCAATAATATATTCTCTGCTTATTTCTTATTTTTGGCATAAAAAATAAGACAGACGAAATCAATCATCTGTCTTTGGCATAATAATATTATTTATTCCATTAAACTTTTATAAAGATTAATTATATCTCTTAAATTATCAATGAAAGCAGAAATATCTACAAAATAATTTGGATAAGCTAATTTTAATGTTTCAAATGAAGTTGCGGATACTAAAACCGCATCAAGATTAGATTCTTTTTCAACAGTATCATATATTTTGGTAGCAACTTCGATTTGTGAAGAATTAAAACTTCTGACTCTAACATTTTTTTTACTATAATTGAGAATCAAAAGATAATATAAATTTTTACCTTTAATTTTTAATTCACTTGTATAATTAATAGTAACATTTATTGCACTTAAAGTAGAAAGAATGTTATGTTTTTTATCTAATTGTTCTATTTCTACTATCAGCTCATCTGCCCATTGCGATGTATTTGGGCAAAGTGGCATTTTTTCTTGTGCGGCAAAAACTGAAGATACAAGAGTAAAAAATCTAAGTATTTCATCATTCCCTTGGCTCGCCTTAAGGTTGCTCTTAGTATAAATTCCCATCATTTCAACAGCAGTAGCCCATATATGTTGTAACCTTGTACGAAATTGAATTTCTATGAGCATATTTTTATTATATGTTTCTTTGCTATCACTACAAAATTTATATACCATATGATAAGACCTGTATCCTGATTCTTTGGGGCATTTAATATAATCATACTCTTTTTTTAAAATATGACGTATACTAGAAGTTTTATATTTATCAACTGCTTTATATACATCGTCAATAGAATCTACAATTACACGACAACCACCTAAATCTTGCATTCTATATAATTCCATTACATGATCCTTATTTCTATTAAGTTTATTTATAATTGAATCTAGCCTTTTTAATCTTTGAACAACAATAGCATTTGGATTGTTCCTACGCAAATTACTACATATGATTTGTAATGGATAAGCATGTGAAGCCCTCCAATTATTGATTACTTCTAAAGCGGCATCTTTTTCCTTGGCAGTTGAATTAGGATTTACAAAATTTCTACCAGCTTTATTTATCTGACTTCCTGTATATTTTGGTACTTCCCATTTTTCTTTTGATGTATTATCCATAGAATCAAATTCCTTTAATATTTTTTCTATAATTATATCACAATTGTCTTTGTAATTTATTGATTATTTTTTATATCCTTTCATAATAGTATATTCTATGTTTAGTAATGTAATTTGTATATAGTTTTTGAGTACCCCCCACATATTATTATGGTTATATTTGTTCTGAGAGAGAAATAAGAGAGTTTTATGTTTAGGAAAGGATTTTATCATTGGAGGTATTTTGAAATGAATTTGAGTCGATTTCGTGAGATTTGGGCTAGAGATTGGGGTATGAGATGAGAGGTATATGTGTGGTGAGATTAATATTGATAATATGATTTGGAATTTTTACTGGGAAAATCGTTATCGGTTAAAATGCTTATAAATAAGGATAATTTTGGAATTGTGGATGGATTTTTGGTGAGATGAAAGTTTGATTTTTGGGTTGTGAAGTGGCTGAAATGCTTAATTTTAGTGGGATTTGACGATATGAGGTACGATAAAGGATAAATTCTATTTGAATGACAGATTTACCTTATTTTTATGGGATTTCTGATAATTAAGAGGAGGTAAATTTTTAGAGTTGGTGTATAGAACAACCTGCTATGTACAATCTGATAAAATACAACTATCTTTTTAGTTTTTGCTACCCCGAACGCATGTTTTGTTACGGTTTTTCTACATTTTTCCGTGGAATTGTTAATAGAACAAACGTTCTATAAAATCAGATCTGGACTGTTTGAGCAGAACATACTCGAACATATGTTTGTACTATATCTGATATAGTTTCAAACTATGTTTTATCGTTTACCATAGCTTTTAACTATATCAAACAATTTATAATTTGATAACAAAAAAGTGTTGACAAAACACAAACAACATGATATATTATAGTCACAACAAAACAACGACAACATGAACCAACATTACAAAAGTTTTTGTTGACAATCACAATATATTGTGATAATATATAATCAAGTTGATAAGGAAGTAATCACACTTTAAACTACTTTGCTAGCAATCCTTAAAAACAAGTTATTGACAATCGCAATAAAATGTGATACAGTAATTACAACATAAACAAGCACTCGACAGAAGTTAGTCGTTAAAACTTGAAAGAAGGTGTCATTCACTGAAAGATGTATAATCCAAAAGGGTACTATGTACCTAGTGGATACATGGGTTATGTATCAGAAGAAAAGAGTTATATACTCTTTTCAACTGAACAAGAATATCTTGAATACATAACCGACTAACTTACACAAATTGTATAGATAGTCCCTCAACAAGTCTATTCTATCACAATTCGTGAGTTATTTCCACAACAAAAATATAAACAGTTCTATTCATGTATAGGTACTGTTTGCCATTCCTAGAGTGACAAGCAAAAGACTAGAAGTGTATAGGGTTGCTAGTGGTTTTAATATCCAACGTTTCCACTATACAAAGCAGTCCCAAAAGGACGAATATAAAATGGTTATATGGTTTTACCTAGAAAAAACCTAGTCTGTCAGCTTATTACTTTGCGGACGAACCTACAATATTTTTGTAGGAATAGGGTAGTTCCCTTTAGTGGTATAGGGTTCACGTTCTTAGATTATTTTCTAGGAGTGGTCAATGATAGAACAAGCAACCGACACAAATATAAATAACTTACGCTAACAAATAAAAGCGTACTCTTACAAGGTTCAATTAAAAACTTACTTGTAAGAAGAAATACATAAGAGACAGACACAAGTATAAAGTGGCAGGTAGCAGGGTAACACCTGCTATTCTTGGTGTTGGGTAATTCCAATCCACATGACCGTTGTACCTCTGTGTTCTGTATATCAGAGTTATACATAGTTAGAGGAGCAGATCAGCACTACCAGTCTGCTCTTTTATAGTGTGCATAACACTATGACAACAAATATAATAAAAACATGATAGCACCTATGCGTCAAATAGGAGATAGGAGATACTATGAAAACATTATCAATCAATTTCTATGCAAAGAACATCACAGAAGAAACTAAGTCTGAACTTATGACAGCAGTACAGCATGAATCTTGTAACATGAACATTCAGTTACTTGATGATACAATCGCTAAACTTGAGAAGAAGATTGCTAATGAGAATAGCAACTATTCAGACGAAGAAGTACAGGCTTTTCAGGTTCAGTTAGACTCTGCCAATGAATCACGGTCTAAGTTTGTGGAGACTCAGACTGAAACATTAGAAGTCTACAACAAAGTTGTTTCTGCTATGACACAGAAGAACGCTGATCACTTTGGTAACTCTGCGGATGTTGTAAGAACTGTACTTCGTGTACTTGGCTCATGGGATAATTCCAAACTTGTAAAATATGCAATTATTCCTGCCTTTGAATCACCTGCACTTTATGAAGCTTTACAGGCTATTCATATCAACTCAAAAGCAGGAGATGACGGAAACCTTGTGATGTCTAAGGAAGTTAAAGAAGCTTATAAGAAGGCTTCGCAAGAGTTAGAAACAATCATCAAGACAACTTTTAGTTTGCCTTTTGAAACTCCGTACACAGACAAGACAAGAGTAAAACTTACAGCAGAGGACAAAAAACTTCTCAACGATTGCTACATCAAGGGATTTTCTAACAAGTTTGATGTAGATGATGAGAAAGGAACTGTATCATTCAAGAAACGTCAGATCAACACGCTTATTAAAGCAAAAAAGAACCGCAAGACAGGTGAAATCATCTATGATTACTCAGGACTTGCAAGCACTATCAGTAACATTGTAATCAAGCATTACTTCGCATAATAGAAATTAAAATGTATAGTACGAAAGGCAGAATTTCGATTCTGCCTTTTAATAGTGTGCATTTTAATAAAAGGAGAGTGAACGCAAATGAAAATGCGAATTAGACGGACACTTGGAAACGAGTTATATCACGGAAGACAATTTCCAATTAACACAATCATTCTGCATGGTGAAAACGAAGTAGAGATTTTCTGCTCTGATTTTAGAATGAGAAAAGGCAAAATTACTGTGCTTATTCATATTCCAGGTAGAAAGAAATTTCTCAAAACTGAAATGCGTAATGAATATACAAAGGCAATGTATGACTATGCGCAGAAATTCAAAGACGATTCAAAACGCTTGAATTATAAACAAATGATGTCACATGATCGTAAACGGAAATGCGGATCTGGTGGAGTACGTTTAGGTAAATTCTGTGGTCAAATCACAGACTATGAATGTACAAAAAATCCTATGCATGATTTTAGAAGAGTTTATTGCTAATCACAATTCTTTGTGGTAGAATGGAGGTGTAACAACGGAAAGGAGAATAACAAATGATTGTATATAAGAAATTAGATAAATTATTGCAAGATAAAAAAATGCAATGGAAAGATTTATGCGAAGCGGGTATATCTGTTAATATGCCTCAAAGATTTTCACAAAATAAAACAATGAATACTGATACTCTAAATAAAGTCTGCGAATATCTCCATGTCCAACCAAGCGAAATTATGGAATGGATACCCGATGAAGAGTATAACAAGGCAAATGCAGAAATTGCCTCAATTGACGCACAAATTGCGGAATTGATGGCAAAGAAAAAAGAATTACAAAAATAAGGAGGATACAACTATGTCAAATAATATAGAGGAAATGCGTCAAAGCATGGCACAAGCAGGAGTATATTCAAAAGCAGATATAGATAAAATCTGCGAACTCGAAAAGCAGTACAGAGAGGAATGCAAAGAGATAGCTGAACAGTGTGAAGCTGAAGGCTATCCAGCAAACGGAAGTAACTATGAACTCCGTTGTGAGAATGCAAGAGCTTATTACGATGAGCAGATTGCATATATAGACGCAAAATATGATGAAGAGTAAAGCGCCAAAAATAATACACCCAACACCAAACAAAGCACCCAATTTTCGGGTGCTATTTTTATACCCAAAAAACAAAAAATAAGGAGGAATTATTATGTATCAGTATACAAACAAAAACGGAGAAACTTTTGGGATCACACATACGGAGAGTAGCACAATGGCTTACATCAATGGTTCATATGTCGCACAGGCAGAAACAGACAGAGAGCTTGAGGAAGTTCTTGACCATTTCTCACACACAGATATCAAGAAAACTCTTGATTATACAGGAATTACGAGAGAAGAAAAGACTGCCGATTAAGACAGTCTATCTTCCAAATACTTTCTTTAATTCAGAACGAAAAGCAGTATTATCAAAAACATCTACATCGTTTTCGATAATGCCTAATTCTTGTAATACTTTACAAGTAGTACGAATAGAAGCAAAGCGATCAAAGTCACTGATAGTACGCAAAAGTTTTATAACTTCTGCAACTGTAATTGTGTCGTTCATATCTTTTTTGATTGCACCATGAAATGCAAACTCAAAATTAATATCTTCACATTTACAAGCTTCTTCAGAAGCTAAAGCTAATTTTGAAATCAATTCGCTTGTTTTAATTTTATCCATAATAAAAGCCTCCTTTGTAAAATAATTATACAAGGGAGCACGTAATAAATCAAGGAGGAAATCGAACCATGAAAAACAAAATATTATATTTCATCACAACCACAGTACTCATCACAGCAGCCTTTTTCATAGGCAAATCCACAGCACCAAAGCAGATTATAACTAAAACAGCTATCAATTCTATTCAGTTAGAAAAGGCAATTCCATTGTCGGACGTAGCATGTTGGTATGTAAAAGATGATTATATCACGGTCGAACTGAAAGATGTAACATGTCAACTTGATAACAAGGCAAATGCAAGTTATACGGATCTTTTGAAAGATATTCCGAACGAAACAGAAGCCTGTAAAAATAACTGGGAAAAATAAAAGGAGGACAAAACCATGTCAGAAAAAGCAAAAACAATTCACAATGCATATTGTGACTACGAAGTAGCAAAGGCAAAATCACCGTCACGGATCTATTCAGTCCGATCCGAGGTTAAACGGAAACCACAGGGAATTAAAACACACAATATGAGCAAAGCGATGTTAGCAAGACAGTTGGCTTTGCTTTATTAATGTGGTAGAATAAAAGAAAAAAGGAGGAACGAAAAATATGAGAACAATAAACTACACAGAAGCACCAAATGGCGCAAGGTATTTGTCACCAGAAGGCAAACAGATGGACATCGTTGAGGAAATAAGCAAGGAAAATTTTAAAGAGAAATTTCCGGAAATTTCTACATATGGATTAGAGCACAATTCGCCTGTGTTCCTCGAAAATGGTGTAATTCTCATTGACACAGAATGGAATGGAGAATGTTATCTTTCTGACGGAAAAGAATACAGACCCGTTTATAATGAAATCGAAGAGGATGATACGGAAATCATCGGGTACTATGAAATTTAAAAGGCTGCCATTTCTGACAGCCACCGCACTTAGAATCATACCAAGCGAAAACTAGGTGCAAATATATAATAACATATTAAATCATTAAAGACAACTTACAATTTTTGTAGGCTGTCTTTTTTTATGCACGGAAAGGAGAATATAAATGCAAAACTTAGAGGATGGAGGTATAAGCAAATGATTATAGTGGCATCAAACGGTTACGAAGTAATCGACAACAGACCAGAAGCAGAAAACGCAGATTCACTTGCAAAACATTTTGAAAATCGTTATGCAAGAGAACAGAAAAGAAGACTTTCCGATCAGTTACACAAAAATAAACATCCATTTGCAAAAGTGTTAGCTAATACAATGGGATTGCTCTAAGAAGGGAGAATATAATCATGAATGAATTATCATGATATCAGATGTTAAAGCCAAATTACTATGCATTGCTTTTAGCAGTAGCGAAAAATGTATCAGCAAAAGATGCACTTATTGAAATGGGAATTAGCCCAGATAACGCAAACAAGGAGGTTGTTATAAATGATTAAAGGGAAAGGATACGTAGTTCCAGATGGATATATGGGATATGCAAACGGAAAATACCAGCTTTTTGAAACAGAAAACGCATATTACGAATATCTTCTTAAAGAGGTAGAGGTATGAGCAGTGAACAGATAAAAGAAATCAAATGCAATCTTTGTGTAAACTGTGGTGACAGATGTTGTTGTCACGGAATGGAAAGTTGCAAAGATGTAAATGAATATATTCAGAAAGGAAGTGTGACAAGATGAAATACATCACTTATGAAGAACCGCTGAAAGGCAAAACATTCACAGAAAATCAGATGCATGAAGTTTATAGAGATATGGCAGACAAAAAAGAATATCCAGATTTTGAATGTTGGAAAACAGATATGCTTAAATCTGGTGTATTTAAAGAAGTTTAGCAACTAAACGGCAAGCGAAAGCAAGCCGTTATTTTTATGCAAAAAAAATTAAAACAAGAAAGGTTAAAAAGGTAAAAATTATGTGCAAAATCAATGGAAAGAAATTAGGAGAATTACGGACAAAGGCAGGCGTATCACAGAAGGAACTTGCAAAAGAATTGGGAATGTCTGTGAGTACTGTTCAGAACTACGAGTATGGAAAAAGCGAACCGTCAACAGATATAGCAAATAGAATCTGCATGTTTCTTAAAATCAACCGTGGTGAAATCGAGATACACGATGTTGGATATGATTTTACTCATGGAGAAAGCAAGGTTGTAGGTGCTGCTAGAAAACGTTTAAAAGACAGAAGATATAGAAAACCAAGTCTGGTAAACGCATTTATTTTAGAAAATAAAAAGAAAAGTGAAGAAGAGGAATTAAGCGAAATTGAATCAAAATTAATACCAGGACAGTCAATTATAATTGCAGGAAAGAAATACATTCAAATTGATCCGACACTTATACATATTCCAACATGGCAGAGAGATACAGATTTTGCTACAGCAGAAGAAATTAGTATTAACTTTGACGAAAATCAGTTTGATCCGATTAAAGTGTACATTAAAAATGGGAAACTGTACGTTGCTGATGGCGCACATCGCTTAATTGCTTTTATTCTTAGAAATATCAGTATGAAAAAGCAGTTAATGATTCTTGTTGAAGTCCTCAATTGCGATGAAGAAGAAGCGAGAAAAGTATTTCTTGCACAGAAGAAAGGCAGAAAAACAATGTCAAACAATGACATGTATAGAGCTGCTGTTGAAGAAAATGAGCCTGATTATGTTGCATTTAGAAATATTTGCAAAGCAAATTACATTCAGATTCCATCAGATGAAGAGATTATTGATAATCCAATAGGATCATTAAATCCATCTTCAGTAATGCTTCGTATGGCAAAGAAGGAAAATGAACTGATGAATAAAATTGTTGCATTGATAAAAGACCTTAATTGGACTGGCTCAAGCAAGAATGCAATTACCCCACGTAATATAAAAGTTATTAAGAAACTTTATGCAAATAATAAAGGCATCAATGTTGAAGAGAAAATGTTACAGAATTGCAAAGGTGCTTCATTTTACGAGGCTAAAGTATTACCCGTAAAAAATGATGCAGAACTGTATGATATTCTTTCAGCAGAAATCAGCAAGTAAACAGAGAATAAAAATATAGAAAGCGAGTGATTAATATGAAACATCGGTAAGAAAAATATCAGAAAAGCAAACCAAATACATACAACATATAAATACGAAGCTGGGATAGCGGCTATACGGTCACATTATAATAAGGAAAGGATTGGTTGATATGGGAAAGAGAAGATGGACAAATGATACACGGATTGTCAAGCCTATTCTTGAAGCGAACGGATATTTTGCTTTAAATAATGGGCATAATTGTAACGGAAGCCATACGAAATTTGTGAATGCAAACGGAGAAGTAATTAGTGTGCCGAAATCAATTAACAGGATGTTGTGGCAAAGAGAAGTACGGAAACACAGTATTGTCGGTGGTATGACTGTTATAGGCAAATTAAAAAGTTAGGAGTTGATTAGCATGAAATGGAAAGAGATTTTACGGAAAGATGGCTATGCATTACTACAAAGCGAAAGTAATACACAATATTGCGTAGCAAATGATTATGATCCAACGCAGTCTGAAGATCAACAGTGGAATTATGGAACATATTTCACTTATTGGAATGATACAAAACGAAAAGCCGATTGTTTACAGAATGCTCTGGATTGTTTTAGAAGCAAAACAGAAAGCAATTATGTTACAAAGGGACAGAAGTATCTTGAAATTTACAGAGAAGACTATAGCGAAGGCGCATTCAATGAAATTTTACAGTCACTTGATTTAGATAACGACATGGTTGGAGACGCTTTTGGTTGTTATTGTATTGTGGATAAAGAGAGTTTAAGAAAGTGAGGAATAAATATGGGACAGTTCAGTTGGATATATTCAGATACAAATAAACAGCTTGTAGATAATAAGAAGGCAGATACATATTTGCTTGTGCCAAAACCATTTCAAGAGAAATACGGAAAGGCAATTTACGAAAGTTGTTATGATGGTTACGGAAATTTCGGAAGATACGATGTATACGATTTGATTCCAGAATGGAACAAAGAAATGATTCCTGAAATCATTCGTAGAATCAAGAATGGAAATTGGCATTGCAGTACAAGCGAAAACGATGTTGCAAATTTACAAGCATATTATGAAGGGAAAGAAATTGCTTGTGAACTTCGTTGGCTTGGAATTATAATGGCTTGTTATGATGAAGATAATGAAGCACTTGAATATTCAATCAAGATTACCACAAGAGAAATGGAATATGAAAAAGTTGCTCCATCATTGGGCGATCCGAATCAAGGTTGGGAAACATCTGATGATGATGAAGACGAGGAATGGTGGTAAGAGTAAATGGATATTTCTTTTGGAAAGGTAAAGTGATTATATGCAGCATTTAAAAACGGAGAAATGTGTTATATGTGGAAATACAGCGAAAATGTGGCATGGTTATGTAATTGCCAAAGATAAAATGGCTTTAGGTAATTATATAGATAAAAAATTGATTGCTGGATTTTGTGATAAGCATAGTGAAATATTATGCAGTGGACAAGATGGAAATTACGGTTGCTACAATTCTGAGTTGATGGGAAAATGTATTCCTTTATTCAACTCGTGAAATGCGTGTTTCATTAGAAAAAACGGAGGTAACGGATATGAGAAAAATTACGGTAACAGAAGACAATTTTGAAAAAGTCTTAGAAAAATTACGGAAAATGTGCGATAAATACAAAATGCTTGAATTCTACAGAGCTTTATCGGAAGATCTTACAGAAGTAAAATGTAAGACTAATTCAATGGGATTACGAAGTGAGCTTGATAAAGAATGGAGAGACAAGAATGGAGAATATAAGTACAAGGTAAAAAAGAAATTCTTTATGTATAGCAAGTATGTCTGTGTTACAAAACATCCTTTTAGAAGAGATTATGAAACTGATAAGGAATCATATAATGCAAAATATATGTATCCTAAAATGAAGAGTTTGATTCACCTTGATTTATCAGCTTCGTGTGCTTTAGTAATTAGTGAAGGAGATAAGGTGCAGTTTTTTCCTTTTGGTGGTTTCATTATATGGACAGATGATGATTATACGAGATTTGATAATCCACTTACGATATATAAGCACATTTATATTCCAGATTTTATAAAAGGTAAGATTAAAAATCTTGAACAGGAAAAGGAAACAAGAGAAAAGGAATGGAAATGGGAAGAGGAAGAAGATGCTGCATGGTGGGATGAACAATATGAAAAAGATATGGAACGTGAAATGAACGAATATATGTAAGAATAGAAGTAGTATTTGAAATTCGCATTTCAAAGGAAAGGAGCAAATTATGGATAGATACTTAGTTGTGTGGTTAAGAGAAGGCAGAGAGAATGTTGATGTCATTGATAATGCTATCACTCCGCATGAAGCGGCTAATAAGGTAAAGGAAATGCATGTAAATGCTAACGTAGTAGCAGTAGGCATTATGTTAGATAACGAACAGTGGAATTACCTGTAGTAGTTGAAACTAAGATTTCTTTGAAAAGGAGTGAAGAGAAATGCCAAGTGTTGAGGAATCAAAAGAAGATGCACGGAACTTAAATGAACTTACGGATCACTTGATTAAGCTGATTGAATCGAATAACAAGCGGTTCTCATTTGAATTTTGTGCAGGTGGAACAATGGAGATTTACGACAAAGAAAAAGAAATCGGTTATGCAGTTCACATTGCACCAATTGAATATGATGAGAACGGAAATGCAATAAATTTGTAGGAGGCTGATTTAATGTTAAATGCAAATGATTCACAGATAAAACTTGAAAAATATCATGCAGACTGTGTAAAGTTTTGGACAAGACAGAATGGAATTGATGAAAGAGAAGCTTATAAGAGAGCTTTGGAGTATGATCTGATTGAGATTTTTAAGGTAAATAATGATTGCTTACATGATCCATATTCACCAAAAGGAGACGAACTTGATAAGCAAACAACACTCGATTTCTTAAAATACAGATGTCAAGACTTATACGGAAAAGAGTGGGAAGAACATTGGAAAGAATACAATTTATAGCAACCGCAAAGACAGTTAGGAGAATAAATACCTAGCTGTCTATTTTATTACAAGAAAGAGAGGAAACGAATTATGAGCAAATGGTTATATGATCCTGAAACGGATTCACGGAATGGAAAAGAGTTTACTTACAATTTGCCAATACATGAAAATGAGGACTTACTTTTAGGTTTTACATATAGGCAAATTATGGATGAAGTGATTGCAAATTATGGTCACAATGTAACAGAAAAAGAAATCAGAAAACAGGTAAACGAACATCTGGAAATGGCTAAAGAAAATATGGAAGAAAATTTAATGTTGTGTATTGACAGTATGTTAAAAGAAATTAAGGAGGCGTAATTATGTATAAAATCATTAACCCATGTAAGTGTAAGGTTTACACAAAAACAGGAAACGAAGTAGATAGAAATGCATTTGTAGAAATTGAATATAAAGATTCAAAATTAAGTATGTGTGGTGTAGTTGCGCCATTATCAAATGGAGATTGCCTTGGCTCTGCTGGTCAGTGTGTAGATGAAATTAGAAATGGTTCACCAACAGATGAGTGGACAACGGAAATGCTTAACAAATTATGTGATATTTGGGATAGATGGCATTTGAATGATATGCGTCCTTATTGTGAACACATGAGAGAACTTGGATGGACAGAACACACTCAGGATAAAGTTAAAATTGAGAAATGGACTTTAACAAAAGAAGCTTGTCAGAAAAAAGATAACGCAAAGAAAAGAGCATTGGAATGTTTGAAAAATGGAGAACCATTTTATCCAACTAAAGAGGAAACAACATATGCAAATATGGAATATTCTATTGATGTTTATGATGGTGAAGAAGTCACTTATGGAGAAGCATACGAATTAAAAGAGAAAGATTGTTTAGGACATTCAAATACAGAATATAAGACAAGAGGTTGGATTTCATATAAAGATCACAAACTCGGTTTTATTGGTATAGAATGCCCAGTGTGCGGTTATAAATACGGAACTGCTTGGAAGATGGAAGAAGTACCACAGGATATAATTGAGTGGCTGGAAAGTTTACCAGAAACTAAAGTAAAGCCAGCATGGGTATAAGGAGGTCTAGTATGAGAGAAATTGAAGTAAACAATGGATGTAAGATTGTATTAGAGAATAAATCACAAGGTATAGAAGTTATTCATTGTGACAGTAAGGGAGGTATTGCATATAGTTACAATATTCCTGATGGCGAACTTGTAATGTTGCTGAATTATTACAGAAACTGTAAGAGTGGCAGAGAAAAATCTGATTATATATTAGAAGGTAAAATTAGAAATACGAACACGGATATCGTTGAATATATATAGTCAAAGGAAATTGTAATTTACATTGAAATTTTAGAAAGGTAAAAGGTGAATATTTATGGCAGATACAAAGAAAACAAAAAGATTGCACATTGGTATGGCTTACACGTATGTAGGAGACACAGGAATTGATATTCCTATGGAATTATTAGAAGGTAAAACAGATGAAGAACAGTTGGAAATTGCTTGTAAATATGCACAGGAACACATTGACGAAATTCCTGTTGCTACTAATGCAGAATATATTCCATACTCGGATAATTTTGAGATTGATGATATTGATTTTGAAGATAACGAACAGTAATACAGCGAAAAGGAGATTAAAACTATGAGAGTAAACGAAGTAAGAAAAACAGAAACAATCGAGAAACTTGTAAGAATAGAGTACATTGCAGAAGACGGCACAGTATTTAGAAGCGAAGAGGAGTGTAAGAAATATGAGGAATCAGCATTATTTGTAATCAGCAAAGAGTTAAAGAGACTTGATAATAAGAAAAATGGAGCTTCTGAATATGACATTTATGATGAATGTTCTGATGAATATCTGGTAGAGATTTTCAATGCAGAAACAGAAAGAGATATTGAGAATATCAGAAGATATGTATATCTTAAAGCTCTTTTAAATAGTTCATATGCGAGAAAGGAAGATGTTGATTTACCTAATATCACAGCAGGGCATGAAGTAATTATTCATTGGAACTATGACGAGGATAGTTGTTGGACTATTGGAAATGGAAGTATTGATGCTTTCTGTGGCTATATTAGAGAGAATCTTATGAGCTTAATTACTCCAAAGGAGGAAAAATAATATGAATGGATATGAATTTAAAAGAGAAATCGAAAGAATTTTTAAGGTTGCACGAAATATGTGCCCTAATGTAACAGATGAAATGCTTTATACAAACGGAGCAATTCATTATATGAACGGGAACGACAGTACACCGTTTGATTGGAATTGCAATAACAGGTTATGTGAATTTTTCATTTTCCATAAAAATGAGATGGGCTTTATCAAGGCATTCGTAAATAGTGACAACACAATTGATATGTACATCTATGAAACAGACGATGCTATGCAGCCGACTTATAAATTTACAGAGGAAATGGAAAAGGTAAAAGCAAGTAGTTTTGCAAAGATTATGAACTATATTGCGGATGATAATGGATTGTGGGATAAGCCGATTGATGAACTTGATTGGGATGTTGATAGTTTAGAGTGTGATGAGATTGATTAGAAATAAGAGAATATATAAAGGCAGATGCAAATAATTGTGTCTGCCTTTTGTAATGGAAGGAGAAAAATGACAATGAAAATTAAAGAATACAAATTATACAAGACAGCTAAAAAGACAGCAAAGGAAAACAACCTAGAATATGTCGATTCATTTGAAACTGGTAAGAGAAATATCTTGTTTGATTTCTCATTATTAGATAACACAGATAAATTAACAAATGAAGAGAAACAGTACATTAGAGAACACGCATTACGGAATTTACATGCTAGTGATTGCGAACAGTTCTATGGGAAAGAGTTTGATAATTTTACAGTTTGTAATGGTAGAGCATTATATTATCCACATAAAGTTTATGATGAACATGGTTGTGAACGCAGATATGTAATTATGCAGCTTGCAAAGATTATTCATGCAAGAGGAACACGAAAGAGTGTTTATGATGACTATGAAACAACGGAAATTAAATTGGATAGTGGTTATACAGAACCAATAAGTGATTATGAAATATAGAACGGAGGTTGATTGATATGACAAAAATTAGAATAGATAACACAGGCGATGGAACATGGTGGTTATACAATAGCAATCAGAGTTGGAAAGATTATTGTGGTTGTGAAAATTTCGATGAACAGGTTGTTCTTACAGGCAATAGAGATTTTGCAGGCTGTACTGAGGCAGAATGGTATCAGAAAGCAAAAGAAATCTTGGATGATATTGATTGCTATGACGAATATCCAACGGATGTATCTGATGAAGTGAATGCAAAATTAAAAGAAATGTATGATAAATGCAGATGTACAGAAGATATTATTGTTGATGTAATCAGACTTCTTTATCCAGAAGACACCTTTAAAACTGGAACAATCAGAGGGTATAGCCAGGGAGATTGGCAAGATTACATTGTCATGGGAGATGTGGATACAGGTTTACTTGAAGCAATGTATTTTGGAAAGATCTCTGATATTACCGTAACAACGGACGAAGAAGAATTTGGAGATGTAATCACTCATGATGAACTATGGAGAGCAGAAAGAGAAGAGGGATTAAAAGAATTTTTCAGAAATCATTACGAACTTGATAAGGATGAAGAAATTCATATCTTACAGGCAGACGGATATAAGCAAGTAGTTGATTGGAAAGCAGTTGGATAAATTCCAAAGGAAAGAACTGTTTCTTGAAAAGGAAGTGAGGTAAATAATTATGCTGAGATATGGACGGAAATTTAATATTACACAGGAACTTATGGACATAATTGCAACTTATATGAATGATGACATAAGAGAAGATTTACATTTCAGACTTGCACCATGCGAGCCTGATTTATTTTTAAGAGAATATGTAAAGAGAGATCCTGAATTTGAGAAACTTTTATATGATGAATTTGGAATTGAAATGGAGGTGCAATAATTATGATGACAGAAGAGAGATTTAAAGAGACAAATTATAAAATGAGTTACGAGGAATATAAGAAATGTTGTTGTCACAGATGCATGAAGGAAGATTGCATTCATAGAGATGCATATAGAAGATTACCAGAAATTGATGGTGGTCTTGGTTTGTGTCCTAATTTGAAGGGAGAGTGATTGATATGTATCAGCATATAGAATTTATTGATGGTAGTAATCCTTATATCAGCAAAACGGAAAAGGATTTCAAATGGATGTGTGAACATTATGTTCTCATTCCGATTGCAGAAAATTTCTGGAAAGCAACCGATAGAATTTATTATAAAGTAGTTGGCTTTGCGGATAAAAATAAGATGGCTACTTTTAACAGAAATTACAAATCAAAAGCAGGTGCAATGAGAGTAATTTGGAAAGCAATTAAAGAGAATAAATTTGAGTGTATTGTACTTAGAAAAGAGGTTGAAGATTTACGGAATGATGAACACTTTGATATTTCAGTGAGTACACCTATTAAAACATGGAATTTGGGATAGATTGGAGTAATGAAAATGACAAAATTAGAAAGTATTAAATGTGAAAAGTTACTGAATGAAGCTATTGAATATGCGATTGATGCAAAAGACAAATTGGATGTAGCTGCAAGACATCCTAATGCAACGGAAAGATATGTTCTGGAAAATACCGCACATAATCACAGAGGTTATGCAGAAGGAATTAATCAGTCACTTGCAGTTTTAGGATTTAAGCATGAACGGATGGTAGAGTTAGAAAAATTGATAGGTTAAGAAATAGCAATTTCATTTTAAGATTGGAGTGATTTTATGGACAAGAAAAGTGAAGAATATTTAAGTCAGTACATAAAACTTACTGATAAAATCAAACAGAAAATAGAATCTCATGCAAATAGATATAATATCAAAGCAGAAATATGCGCATGGTATTCAAATTGGGAAGATTTTTGTTCAGACTGGTGTGATGAATGTGGTTATACAAGAACAGAAGCACGGAAATTATACCATGGAGGTATAGGTGAATTTATGAATTTACCTAATGGAAACGGAATTGTTAGATTTGTTATTTAGAAAGAAATGGAGTGTTTATATGTTAAAGGCAATAAATATTAAATGGGACACAGATGGAGATATGGAAGTATTCAATGAGCTTCCATCTGAAATAATTATTCCAAATGAATTAGAGGAACTGTACAAGAAAGACAGAGAATATGCACTTGAAGAGATTTCAGATTTGTTATCAGACGAGACAGGATTTTGTCATGATGAATTCGAAGTTGTAATGGAAATCACAAAAGAATCTGTTGAGAATGAGTTATATGATTTTTTCAATAACAAAATGGAAAATGGTGATGCACCTGAAATTGAAAGAGTTAGTCGTTATCCAGATATGTATGTCACAGGAGATAATGGAATTGTTATTGATTGTAAAGGTGAAAAGCAGATTAGATTGATTATCCAGGTAGATTAAGGAGTGGTGATTTATGAATTATACTTATTTTGGAAACAGAATTGAAAGAAGCCCATTAGGGAATATGGGGTTACAGTTATTAGAAGCTCAAGAGAAATTAGTTTCTCAGGAATATGAAATTGAGAATCTTAGAGTTAAAGCAGCCATGTATAAAGCATATTTCTTTCGTAATTTCATGTTAGCAGAAAAATTACAAAAACAAAGTGAAGAAAACAGAGATGCACTTATCGGAGAGTTTGATGGTTTTTCATATGCAAGTTGGAGAGCTAATGCTGTATATAGAACGCTTGAAAATATGTGCGATGAAGGACTATTAACTGAAAAAGAATATAGAGAATGCAAAGTATGAAACTAGAGTTTTCAATGGAGGTAGACATGGAAAAAATTGATAATAATATTCAATTAGCTTTCTTAGGTGGTATGAAAGCTGGATTAGAAGCATTAATTCATGGACTTGAAGTAGTAGCAGAGAATAATAACGGGCAAGTATCATTTGAGTTTATTAAAATGGTTTCTGCTAGTACGATAGCTGATGTAGAATTAAAATTATCTAGTATAGAGAACGGGAAAGGTCTTATAGATGCTTTAAATAATAAAAGCAAATGAAAGATGATTTACAATGCTCAGGATTTGTTATAAGGAGAGATGTATTATGGTAAGAATTAAAGATGGAAATTATATAGCAATGTTCTATGATAGAATGATTGAAGTAAAGGCAGATTCAAAAAGAGATGCTTATAATAAAGCAAAAAGATATTTTGAATCAAGAGAACATAGAGAATTATTTGATGGTGAACTAAAAGTATGTCAGATACCATCTATGATAGGTGTTCTTGATGAGTAAATGAAACGATGATTTAGTTGTATGAAAGAGAGGTAGATATTATGAGTGGAATGTTTATGTTTCCAGGAATGTTTTATAATCATATTAAGGATTCAAAATTAAAAATGCCAGAGGATTTTGAAAATTACAATCCAGAAGAGTATCCTCATTTTCACGTATTTATGCTTACACATTTAGGACAGCCAATTGATATTGCTGCATTAGAGGATAACGCAAATATCATAGCTGACATTCCAGAGAATGCTATTAAAAGTGTGACGCTTAATGATTTAATGGAAAAGGGTGTTGTATTTGGAACTGGCGATTTAGTATGAAACGGAAATTTACTGTCCTTTTAATAGGACACAAGACATGATATAATTGAAGAAAAACGGAGGTAATTATTATGGCAGAGCTGATTGGGTTTGTATTAGCAATATTGATTTATTTATGGCTTTCAGGTGTGTTTAGCGGAGAAAATCAAAATAATCAGAAATTTGGCGATGGGAAAAACCGTTACGACTTTAAAGATTATGTTGACAATAAGGTAGATAAGTATAATAAATAGGAAAGTGGGTGGTGAATATGTTATTAGAATTATTGGGATTATTGGGACTAAAAGCGACAGCGAACGTTGTTTGTGCAGTTGATGATGCAAAAACAAAAAGAAATACGACAACATTAGATTTAAATGGAAATGTAACTTGTATAGGTAGAACAGGGAAGTATTATGTTAATGGAGAAGAAACTTATAGTTGGTCAGAAACAGATAAATACGGAAATACCCATAATTTGACAACCGGTGTACACAGTGGAAAAGTGTATAGGGATTCTTTTGATGAACGAATGCGTCAAGAAAATAACAAGGCAAAAGAGGAAAAAGTTCGTGCAATGAAAAGTGGCAGACCAACTTATTACAAATATAACCCAATGACTCAAAGGGTGATGGCTACAGAAGTTACAACAGACAAAGTAATTGTTTGCTTTGGAGAATTTTTTAATAAAAAAACTAAAAAAACATCTTACAGAAAGTGGTATTTACAACCATGGCAAAATAAATACAATTGTCAATCACCTGCTCCAGGAGATCGAGGAATTGAAATAACGGAAAAAGAATATAAAAAGTTGCATGATGATCGTCATGATTTAGAAGGAATTCCAAGTGGAGAGGTTTTAAATGAACTATGGGGGACTACATGTTTTCATTAGATTGGAGTGATTAAAATGAATAAGCAGCGAAGAGAAAAGATAAGACAACTCAAAGTAAAATTTCATGATGTGCAAATCGAATTGAAACAATTGTCAGGTGAATTATCTTCTATATTAAACGAAGAACAGAATGCATTTGATAATATGCCAGAAGGATTACAGAGCAGTTACAGAGGAATGTGTTCTGAAGATGCAATTGATAGTATGGAAGAAGCGAGTGACAAACTTGATGAAGTGATTGAGTTGTTAAATGATATTGTGTAGAATGTAGAAAGGAGAATAGCATTATGAATGATACGCCAGTATATGAATGGGAAGATGCAATAAATTTTATTGCAGAAAGATGTAATATTGACAAAGATACAATTGAGACAGTGCTTACGTTAGAAGAGGACTATATGAAAAGTATTGGAATTATCATGGAAGAACAATCTAATTTTGAGATTGATGGTCAACAAAGAGAACAAAGTAAATAATAGTTTCATTTGAAGATTGGAGATAAATTACATGAAAATTGTGAGTGTTGAATGGCTAACAGACGAAATTACGGAACGATTAAATAATGAAAAAACCTGCTATTTGTCAAGTGATAAAGAATATTGGTTATTTACAGATGATAATGTGTTTAATAAAATTGGCAAAGAGTTACATTCGATTTCTGTTGCAGAATGGTTGTATGGAAAGTGTGAAGACAATGATTTATCTACAACATTTATGAATACACAATATGATTGGAGTGATTATAATATGGATGCAGCCTCCGATGTAGATGTGTCTAAATGCTGCAACAATCAATGGGATCAGGTTATGATAAACTATGTGAGAAATGTAGTTGAAGAATCCATTTCGTATAAATTAGAAGAATCGTTAAGAGAAATGGTGAATTACAAATTTGAAATGGATTATATAAAAGATGCTGTAAAAAATGTTTTGGACTTAGAAGACAAATAATAGCCAATGAATCCAAGTTTTCATGTGGAATGGAAAGGAGAATGATGTAATGGAATTTGCAAAATATTATAATGCAAGTAATCTCGTAGAAGAGATGAAAAAAGCAGAAGAAATTGACGGTTATCCAACAGGTGATGATAAATTTGAAGGTGTATATGTTTGTATGGATACAAACGACTTTTGGATTAGCAGAATTAACAAGGGATATAATGAAGAATATGATAGAGAAGACGGTAAATATCTTGTAGAACGTAATAAAATTAGTATCTATGATGTCATGGATAAACTTCATGAACTATATTCTAAGAAATTACCTGACTTTAAGGAAAATGATTTACAATTTGAAATGAAAAATAAATGCCATAATTATTTAAAGAGATTTAAAGCAAAAGATATATGTAAGGCAGTTATCCTTTTAGACGATTATGACGGATTATCAAATTGGGATTGTTACGAAACGGATTCATTAGAAGAAGCTATTGAAATTATTGATGGTGGATATGGAATTTTGCCATTAGTAGCATAAGAAATATAGGTTTATTATGGAAGGAGAATGGAATATATGGCAAATGAATATAAAGTAGAAGAAACAAAATTTGGTACTCGAACAAGCCATCCTAGTTATGGCACTTTGTTATTTAACAGAGCTTATGGTGGAAAGACACCATTATTCGGAAGCAGCATTGAACATAGTAATGTAATTACAATGGAACTTAGACATGCTGATATCACAAGAGAATTAAATCGTGATGATATTTTTGGCAATAAGCCTATTGTAAAAGTTGAAATGAGTTATTCACAATTTGCTGAGGCAATTACATCTTTTGGACAAGGAACAGGAATTCCAGTAACAATTTGCTATACTGAAAAAGATGGGGAAATGCCTCCGTGTGATTTTGTTAGCAAGAGAGAACAATTTACAGGAGAATTTAAAGAGCAGACTGATAAGACAATGGAAAAGTCAAAAGAATTAATAAATGAAGTTGCTGAATTGTTTTCTTCAAAAAAGACACTTACAAAGGCAGATAAAGAAAATATTTTAAAAAAGCTCAATATGTTAACTTACGATATTGGAAGCAATATTGGATTTATTGCAGATCAGTTCAATGAACAGATGGATAAAACTGTTATGGAAGCAAAGGGAGAAATTGAGTCCTTTTGCCAGAACAAAATCAATGCAATTGCTAATGCATCATTGGTAGAACATAGAGAAGAGTTTCTAAAATTGGAAAATCCAGTTGATATTGAATCAGAATAAGCCAAGTAAATTTAACTTTCTTTTGGTATAGAAATGGAGAATATTATGTTAAGAAGAAATTTATTTATAGGTATTCCAAATGACAAATTAAAAGAATGCTATGATAGTTATATTAGAGTTAGTTGTAAAAGAGAAAATAAAAAAGAGTTATTTTCTGATTTAGTAATAGAATATAAGTCTTTTATAGAAAGCAATCATCCTAAAGCAGCGGAAGCAATTTGTGAAAGGGATATGTTTAATGAGATTGCAAGAAGATATTTTAAGATAGCTGATATTATTAAGGACAAAGATTTTTGTGAGATATTTGGAATTGAGGTGAAAGACAATTAGTAAATTAATACAGAAATTAAATTGGGATATGCCATTTATAAAAAATCAGTGTATGTTTGTATATGCAGATGCTGATTTAGATTCTAATCAAAAAATGCAAGAACCATTACAAAAACTGTATCAGTATGAAAATCAGCCAGATATGAGAGAAAAGATAAGAGAATATATTAATGAGCTTGATACAGAAATTGGCAGACTTGAAGATTTATTAAAAAATACTGATAGTCCATATGATTTACAGATTAAAGGTAGGTTGAATGCGATAATTGAAGTAAAAAATGATTTATTAGGAAGATTAGAAGAGGTAATATGAATGAAAAATAATAAAGCTATTTGTAGAAAAACAGACGACCACTTTACAGAGGGCAAGGAATATGAATGCACCCCAGCATATGCAAAATATGAAAGTGCAGTTGTAGATATTCTTGACAACAATAAAGAACTTATCACAGTGGAAATAAATGATAAAGATTTTCAGTTTATTTTCAACTAAGAAAGAATGAATTACTTGGAAGATTGGAAGAGGTGATATAGATGGATAGAAAACGAAATAATCCTACATGGTGTTGTGATCAAATTGAAGAGAAGATTAAAGACTACAAAATATCTCTTACAGAAATTAAAGAAGAAGAGGTAAAGAGGCAGCTGGAAATTGTCATTGATGATTTAGAATCAATTCTATACAAGTAGATTAGAGGGGGTGATATAAAATGACCAATGGCATTAAAGAGAAAGACATTCGTGATATGCAAAAATGCTTTGATAAAATGGAATATATTCTAAAAAGGATTCAGGTATATAATCCTGAAGCACGAATTATTTGTATTGAAAGTGATACAATAGCTCTAGTTAATTTCAATGGTGAGTTTATTGATTCAGCTCCACAAATAAAAGATGAACATATTGTTGCAAGTCAAGACATACCAGCAATGGATAACTATTGTTAAAAGAAATGACGATTTCTTTTGAAAATTTGGAGGTGTAATTATGGAATATAGTGAGTTATTAAAAGCAAAAGGATTTAGTTTAAATTCTTATCCAGAAGGAAAATTTTGGGAAATGATTGTAACTGACAATGAAGATAAGAAGCAACATATTTGTAATGTATTTGGAGCGGATATCGAACTATTTGATTCTAATATAACGGATATTGATACACTTATTTTACAGTGCGCAGAAGATTTCACAAAATGTATTTTCTATTATGATTGTAATCCATTTGATATGGAATCAAATACATTCATGAATTGTGTAAAAAATATATAACCCAAAGAAAAATTGCTTTCAAGTGGAGGTAGATATGTTATATAATATTGGTGATAAATTAAAATGTAAACGTGAAGTTAATTCACAATGTCTTGAGATGAGTAATCCAGATTTTATAATAAATATTGGAGATATTTATATAGTAACCGATAAAGATGATTATCCTGATGATAATCATTGTCATTGGTACGAATTAACTCAAGAAAAAGATAAAACTGTTATCTTAAACGTATGGAACGATGAACCAGAACACATGATTATAGATGATAGATTTGAAAAAATAATAAAATAGAACTACAGTATAATAATATTAGAGGCAGGAATCAACTGCTTCTTTTTTTATTACAGAAAAGAGGTGACGAAAAATGAATATGGGAAATCCAAAGAGAAGTTCAAAATTTTTATGTTTAAATTGTATGAAAATAAATGAACTTGGATCTGGAATTCAGCGTGGAGGTCATCAGCGTGAAAAATGGCATATAAAGGATCTAGCTTGTTTTAATAAACCTTGTTGCGGAAAACAAACTAAGAATATAGAAATTAGATGGTGTGACGATTTATTGGAGGCATATGATAGAGCCGAACAAATTAGAGATAGATACTATAAAAACGGAGAATAATACATATAGAAAGAGAGGTTATTTAATATGGCACAGACAAGAGATTATGCGACTAAGAAAAAAGGTAAAACAGAGGTGCAGCCATTTTGGAACATGGAAGATATCAAGAATGTTATTGAGTGGTTTGAAAAAAATGAAGAATGGGACGGATATCTTATTACATTATTAGAATTGCTTCTTGGTAGACGAATTGGTGATACAGTTATGATGAAATGGTCGGATCTGTATTACGAGAACGGAAATCGTAAGAGTGAAATTGATACCATCGAGGAACAGAAAACTGGAAAGATCACTAATCTTCCTGTAAGTAATATGGTTTGGGAGGCGGTTGACAATTATTTGTCACACGTAAAAATTGACCCAATGGAACATTATAATGAATATATATTCAGTTATATACCTAAAACATTATGGCTGTTAAGACATCCTAATACACCTTTTTATATGAATATTGAAACATGGTGTGGTTATTTAAATAAAGATTTTTCTGATAAGAGAAAGCAGAAAATTTTGGATGACTTTCATAAGCAAAAAGAATACAAGAGTCTTGGAGATTATTTATATTATATTATAGAATACAATGATGTTGTAAAGTGGCAAACAGATGATTATAGAAAGAAACTAAAAAAAGCGGTTGAGGATGTTGGTATTCGATATCCTATATCAAGTCACAGCCTTCGTAAAAGCTTCGGGTATTGGATTCATAAGACACACCCGTTTGATCCTGATTGTCTTTTGTCATTGCAGAAATTGTTCAATCATACTGATTTACAAATGACAATGAATTATATTGGATTAACAGAAGAGAAAAATAGACAGTTGATTAATGACCATGGAGAATTCATTCATAACGTGCTTGCTGGTAAGGGAGATGAGATAGTTAAAAATATGCCAGTTGTCTCATTAAAGTCTGATGATTTTGGAAAGATTATAAGAATGCTTACTGATGATGTTGATAAATATCAAGCTGCAATTAATATGGCAAATGAACTGAGAATTTTATAAATATGTTTGCGATATCCTATAAATATGTTTGTGATATTCTATTGACTTTTATGAATCTTATGAATATAATAACTATTAGTTAATGACAATAAACGACATAAGATTGGATGATTAATATGAATCAAATAGGTAGGGCTTTCTTAAGTAAAACAAAGTTAGACGTGAATAACAGTGACATTGTGGCAATTGTGGATTTTTTATCCTCGGCAGATTCCATCAATAAGATGATAGTGGTGTCGGATTTGGGATTACCCGCGCTTACGGGAGTTGTGAAAGATCTCGAAGAGAAATTTGCAAATTGCAAAGGTTTTCCTTTGAATCATGACGCTCCCGATCACAATGCTCCAAATAGGCGGAGTATAGGATGGATGATTAAATTCATCATGAAACAAGTTGGGTATTCGCCGGTAGATGGTGGATTAAGTGAAAGAGCAAGATTGCGAGATTTTGCGGGGAGCAAATATTTTTCAACGAGTGCAATTTATCAAAAAAATTGTACCCCAAAGTTTAAAATCAATGTTGAACTGGCAAATGTTAGTTAACAAAATGTAGGATTGCCAATGTAATAAAATAAAAAAATAGGACATACTTATGTGATTTCGTCCTTATCAATGAAATTAATATCTAAATAGATATTTAATGCATCGCATAATTCGAGTAAATTATTGATTGAAATATTTTCTTGCTTAAATCGTGACGTTAATGCAGCCTGTGAGATATTTAATTTTTCGGCAAGTTCTTTTTTCTTTATATCTTTTTCAAGCATTATGGTCTTAAGTTTAAGAAGAATTTGTTTAGTGTTAGCTACTTCCATTTTTGTCCCTCTATGTTTCAAATGATTAAGATACATCTTAATTATATAAGATATATACAAAATATACAAGATATAAGTAAAAAGTTTATACATTATTATATCTTGAAAAATTAAGATATATATTGACTATTTAAGATATATGGACTATAATGCAAAGTATCAAAGGTAATCCAAGTACATAAATAACAAAGAGAGGAGGACGTACATATGGATTTACAGAGATACGATGTTATAAAAGCGAAAATCAAATATCAAGGCGAAGGATCAGTCCAGACTAAAGAACGTCCATATGTTATCATAAGCAATCCAATAGGAACAAAACATGCTTCTATAATTACAGTGATGCCTTTGACAACTAAGCTAAAAAAAATAAACATGCCTGTTCATAGTTGCATTAATGCAGATGATGATAATGGTTTAACAGAGTATTCTATGGTGCTCGGAGAACAAATTATAACAATATCCAAGGACGAAGTTATTGAAAGACTTGGAAATATTACTGATGCTTATGAACGAAAACTTATAGATAAAGCTTGTTTCAACGGCTTGTTTTTTGGAACTGAATATAGATTAGAGGAGGCGAGGGCGTAATGTATGTAAGTAAAGAAAAGGCAAAACAGATAATTGATGAAGCTCCTGGTATGATATGGATTGATTCTTTTAATGGAATGACTTTTATTCATACAAGACCAAGACAAATTACTATTGATGAGGGGAAAAGAATAATTAACAAGGCGAATACAGTTGACTATCAGAATAATGATTTCTTTGGATTGCTTTCATTAGAGGGAGTACAGGAATTTATGGTACACAATATTAAATTTCCCCAGATAGAGTCCTGATTATAGGACTCAAAATATGATATAATAAAAATATCGAACAAAAACCGAACATGATACAAACACCTGTTCGAAATAATGATTGACAAGAACATTTGTTTGGAGTATTATAATTTTTGTAAGCGACAAAAAAGATAGAGCCAAGCGATTCAAACGCTGCGCCAACAGCTTTCTACTTGACTCTATCAACCAAATACATACAACAGCATTAAGCCATTGCAGAAGCGAAATATCGCTTGTACTTATTTTACATATATTTCGAAAGAAAGTCAAGTTTCAAGCGTTTTCTGCAATTAAAATTCCTAATTTGCACAATTAAATATGGAGAATAATATTATAGGGCATTCGCCAAGAGGTAAGGCACATGACTTTGACTCATGTATTCACTGGTTCGAATCCAGTATGCCCTGTTATGGGGATTTTCTACCCAGTAAGTCCTCAGAACGCAGATATTTTTTCTGTAAGTGCAGTCTATAAGCTGCATAAGTTCTTATAGAGAATAACTCACTAACGAGTTACATAACCGACATATACTTTTTGTTTCGTTATTTGATATATACCTTCCATATGTCGGTCTGGATCATTAGTTCAGTTGGTTAGAACGCTCGGCTCATAACCGAGAAGTCGTCTGTTCAAGTCAGACATGATCCATTAAAAAATAAAAGAGAGGGGATGATATAGTTGGATTTTGTTATAAAGAATAATAAAAATGTATATATCCGACTAAGTGAAAATGGTAAAGCCGAAACATGCAAAGAAAAAAATATGGGGAGATTTACAGAACAGAAAGCAAAGAATATTCTAAAGTCGCTTCCAAAGACTCTTAAAAATCTGAATTTTCGGATAGAGTGTATTCCTGATATTAAAATGGAAACACCTGTTCAGAAAATTGTAAAAGAAGAGTCGAAGAAAATTATCGAAAACACAGATTATCAACCTTCTGATAATATTACGCAATGGGTTGAAAAATTTGGTGCATGTTCGGATATTTTTAAAGAAGCAAGAGAAAGATATGTTGAATTGGAAGATGAATTACACACTTCTGATGCGGCTCTGATGGATGCTTTACATAGTATTGAACTTGAAACACCGAAGGATCTTTATTCTGCTTGGCTTGTATATAAAAAGATAAGAGAGAATAGAAGAAATAGAAGACAACTCAAAGATGAAATGTTAATCATACATAGTATTTTAGAAGAAATTGATGATACAAAAATCAGCAGAGAACGTACACAAAAGGCTATTGATGGATTATTTGATCGTAAATATACATACCGAGTTGTGGAGGTGGACGAAAATGGTGATTTGTAAAAGGTGTTACATATCTATGGTTGGTGTGATGTCATTTTCTAAGGACAAGCATGAAAAGTTTTGTAGATGCCCAAAGTGTTATTCAGAGACAAAACATAGTCAAATCAAAGATGATGAACTGGATTTTAAAGAGATATTAGAGACAAAAATGATTGGAGACATGCGAAAGTGACAGTAAAAAAAACAAATTTATCACCCGATCAGTTGGCAATAGTTGATAGATATTGCCGCAATGATTTACGAGAATTAAAGAAAATTTGTCTGCCGCTAATATCCATGAAGGGTGTTGCAGATATGGAAATTGATGATTTGTTAAGTGATGCGATGAAGGTATTGCTTGAGACAGTTGAAAATTATGATTGCTCAAGGAATGATAATTTCGGAGCATATTTGACAACAAATATTAAACGCTCGTATTTAGATTGGACAAGAGATAGAATGCGAGATAAACGTGTTAATTATGCAAGGGATAGAAATGGAGATATTATTTATGAGTACTACGAAGAGAATGGAGAGAAGAAAAAAAGAAAAGTAATTCTTAAACCATTAACATTAGATGTAACGACAGAGGAAGGAAAGGAAATTAGAGATACGATAGCTTCAGATTTTCGTGTGGAGAATATTTTTATAAGAGAAACAAAATCTGAATGGCATCAAGAAGTTAATGATTATTTAAATAGTTTGTCTCCTTTGCAATACAAGATAATCATGATGCTTGCTGATAAATACACAAAAGAAGAGATTTGTGAAATCTTACATATTGAACCATTTCATTATGACAATCTTTTAAAAAAGATTACTTCTGATGAAAAAACTAAGCCTTTAAAGAGTTTGATGGGAGGAAAAATTCTATGAAATTAATAAGAGATAAGGTAAAAAAAGATACTTGCATGGCATCTAAAATATGTGGAATGATTGAAAGAGAAGATCTTAGAAATGATCATCCGCAGCAGAGAAAGTCTGGGCAATGGGAAGAAGAAGTTAGAGATAATTTTATAGTAACTGTTATTCAGAATGAAGATTTTGATCCAATTAAAATTTGTGAACAGCTTACAGATAATGGTGTTATCTTGTGGCTGATTGATGGATTACAGAGATGTACCACAATAGAAAATTATAAAGCAGGTAAATTTGCACTTGGCAAAAAAATAAATCCATCAGTGATTGAGTATCAAGAAGTAAAAAAAGATGAAAATGGAAAAATTGTTAAAGATAAAGATGGTAATACAGTATATGAAATCGTTTCTTTTGACTTAAAAGGGAAAAGTTATGCTCAATTACCAGAAAGATTAAAGGAAGATTTTAATAATTGCCCAGTAGAAATAGTAAAACATCTTGATTGTAGTGATGAAGAAGTGGGGCGACATATTGTTAGATATAACAGTGGAGCGAAAATGAACGTTGCCCAAAAAACAATCACCTATATGTGCAATGTTGCAAAAGATGTTAAAGAATTATCTGGACATGATTTCTTTAGCGATTGTGCAAAATTTTCCGATGTTAAAGATAGAAATGGAACTATTGATAAGATTGTAAATGAAACAATTATGGGGCTTAACTTTTTTGAACAGTGGAAAAGAAATGCAATGCAGCTTGGAAAGTTTTTAAACGAGTATGCAACCAAGGAGATGTTTAATAAGTTCAAGGAATATCTTGATAGATTGTACAATATTGTAACACCGACAACAGGGAAATTGTTTAGTGAGAAAAACGCACTTATATGGTTTATGCTCTTTGACAAGTTTGAAAAAACAGGATATCCAGATGAAAAATTTGGAGAATTCTTAAACGACTTTGAAGAGTTGAAGAACGTAAAAGTTGTTGTAGAACACACTAGAAAACCAAAAGGAACTGAAGAGACAAACAATTTATCATTTGCTGAAATTGATACATGTAATTCTACAAAAGATAAAGGAATGATTACAGACAAATTACATATTTTAGAAACACTTTTAAAGGATTTTTTAGCCAACGAATCAATGACGACAAAAGAAACAGAGAATATTAAAGAAGAGGATGATGAAGAAGAAACTACACTTTCGTTTGTTCAGAAAAATGTAAATTCAAATGTAATCGAAGAAGACATTGAATGTTATGAAAACATGATTGATGATTGCGTAAGAGTTGATTCGGAAGTGTACAAGCAGTGTAAAACAGCGTTAGTTGCGCTTATGGCTTATGCTTGTAAAAATGAAAAAGACATAGATTTTGAACAGTGGATTCAAAAGTATCAGAAAAATAGTTCTGGTTTTAGCACAGATCAAAGAATTAACTATACATATATGAAAAATAGCTTTGAAAGCTTTTTGAAACGTGGGTAATTTGTGAGGTGAGAAACAGATGATTTTATTATTAGGAAAAAATAATTTGGTTGAAAAATATGCAAAAGAGATACTAAATGCAGACATAGATAATTATATGGTTTATTATCCCGACGAAAAAACGCATTATAGTGAGTTACCACAGTGGGTAGAAATTGCAAGAAAAGAACAACCTTATATTGTAACAACACAAAATATTGAGATGATTGATATTTTCCTTTATTCAGATTTAGACTTTAAAATTATTACAGTCTATAATGTTGACGGAGAACTTTTATCAAGAACTCTTACGAAAGAAAAAGCTGTATGTTTGAAAGAAAAGATGGGATTAGAATTGAGATGAAAATTCTCTTTCTTTGGAAAAATAGGAGGTAAATATGGAAACAAAAATTAAAGAAGCAATAGAATTTTTAAGAGACAACGGATATTATGTAACAAAAATTCCTGAAAAATTATGTGAAGTTGCAGAAGAATGTTCTGAAACTGGGCATGGTGTTTGTATGGAGTGCAGTTGTTTTGTATGTTTGATAGGAAACGATTATTAAGAAAGTCGATTTCTTCGGATTGTGAGGCGAGAAGATGCAAATAAATATTAGTTATACATTATATACAGACGGTGATTACAGTTTAAGGAATGCCGAAGATTTTGGCTGTACTAATAGAGACGTAGTAGTTGATGATTTTGAATATTATGATTATGTTGGTTCTATGGAATTTAAATATGAAGAGGAGTGGCGTTGTAAAAGCGAAGCAAAAGATTTTCTTTGGAGATTTTTATGTGATGGAATTCATATATCTTATACACATCCTTGGCTACTTAAAGACTTTTATGACATTATGGAATCTTTAGAGAATGTTATTAATGAATATCAAGAGGGAATATCTGTAGTCCAAAGGCATATAACAGGTAATTATGAAGGAACAGAAATAAGAATAGAAATATTGAAGTAAAGTTCTTTGGATTGTGAGGTGAAAATTATGAATTGTGTTATGCATAAAAATATAGTCAATATTGAAATTGGGAAACCAGTTACTTCGAATAATAGAGGGGAACAGTTTAATTTAACAGATGGAAAACAATATTTAGTTACTGGTTTTGATGGAGATTGTATAAAAATCAAAAATGATATAGATAAAGAAGAGTGGTATTCACTAGAATATTTCTGCGAATTTGAAGAACTGTTTTGGTAAGAAAGTTCGATTTCATGTGGAGGTATAAAGTATGACGAATTTAATAGATATTTATAATGAAATTGAAAACAGTATTAATAGTTTATACGATTTTGACTTGAGTTCCCAATATAAAAAAATGATTGATGGTTTGAACTCAGCAATAGAAGATTTATATAAATATTACGGTATTAGAAGATTAAAAATAGATATAGAACAATTTCATAAGAATGAGATTGTAAAAATTGAGCAAGGAGAAGGTGGTTGTTTCTTACTTGGGTTAGATGAAAATGATTCAAGAATTGTTGACTTATACGAACATATGGACTTGTCGATTGATGAGCTATTTTTCTAATCACAAAACAAGGAGATCGGTAAAAATGGAAAATATAAGAAGATGGTTTGAGAATGACAAAGTAAACAATGGTCAGGATTACGAGATTTATGAATACGAAGGTCATTTAGAAGCAAGAACAGATACAGTTATTTTTATGATAGTAGAGCCTCATAGCGGAACTAGAAACAGATGGTTACTTAGAGTTACAACAGAAAGTGCTTTTGACAGATGGGCTAATTCAACTGCTGTTGAAAAGTTTTTCAATACAGATATTGAACTATGTAATTATTTACATGAACATCAGTTAGATATTTATAAAGATTTGATTAAATATCTGTCAAGCGAATATGATGATATAGCAGAAGAATATTAGTAAGAAAACTTCGATTCTTTTGGTTTTAGAAAAGAAAGAATATATGGTTAGATATTTTTGTGATTTATGTGATAAGGAAGTTGATAAATATAATGAATATTCGTTACCGATTGCAGCCACTTTTATAAATGGTGAACTATGTGATTTAATTCAAGTTCATGGGTTTAATTTGTGTAAAGATTGTAGAAGTAGGCTTTACGGAGTCGTTGAAAGTATTGTTCCAAAGCAGAAGATTGAAAAATTAAATAAAAAGGCTTTGGATATAAAAATGGAAAGATGTGATAAGTAACAAGAATCGCACATTTCTTGCGGAATTTTTGAGGTTAAGACAATGACAAATGAACAAAAAATAAGAGAAAAAATATCCACAACTGAAGGACTTGCAAATTATTTAATAATATATGATGACAGTTATGGAGAATTTATTGCAAGTGATAGTGAAAGATTTGAAACGAAAAATGAAGCAGTCAATCACGAAATTAATTGGTTAAAAGAAGATTATAACAATTTATGGTAGTTTTTAGAAGAATAATACAATGTCAAATTTATTTAATTCGTTCTCGAAACAAGGATAATAAGGACATTCCAAACTCTAAAGAACGAGTAGAAACAGATATATAAAATTTTGGAGGTTAGGACAATGACAATTGAACAGATTAAGGACAAATTAAAATCAAAAGAGTATGACTTTCTGAGAACAGATAAGAATTTGGGTAACAATATCATTATCTTAACTCTTGGTGGAAGTCATGCATATGGAATGGATAAAGAAGGATCTGATTTTACATTTATCTAAAATTGGTAAAGAATTATTGGATAATAGAAAAATGTTTCTTTCGCAGATTTGTGTTCACACCTTTGGAGGATATGCGGGTTCTCAGCTCAGACGTATGGAGAACAAGGCTGCAAGATTGGTTGGTCAGGCAGAAAATGAAGCCTACATTTTAAAAAGCATCAATAATGCAAGATATGAATTTAAAAACAGATATTATCCTCATGAAAATAGTGATGTGAAACTATATATTGATAAGGCTGTTCAAGAAGGATATGTTAGTGAGATTTTTATGGATGTAAACTTGCAACATTATCCGTTAAGAGATTGGGCTGGCATGTGGAACGAAATGAAGTCCATTGTTAGTAGTTATAGCAAATTTGGTAAAAGAAATGAAAAGGCTGTAGCCCATGATAAATTAGGAAAACATATGGCTCATTTGATTCGATTATATATGATGTGTATTGATATTCTTGAAAAGGAAGAGATTATCACTTATAGATCAGATGAACACGATTTACTCATGAGTATTAGAAATGGAGAATATTTAGATGAAAATAGACAACCTATTTCTGAGTTCTATGATTTATTGAATGAATATGAAAAACGTTTTGAATACGCAAAAGAAAATACATCTTTGCCTGATAAACCTGATTATAAGAAAATCAATGAATTTAAGATGTATGTAAATGAGAGAATTGTGAAAGGAGATATCTGATGGAAATATCAAATAGAGCAAAAGAAAGATTCTGTAAGGATTGCAATATACCAATTAGATTATTCCAAGAGCCATATTTTTTAGATAGAATTAAGCTTTTTGATGAGTTTTATGAAACTGTTGACAAGTGGATTAGATTTGCAAGCGAATTACAGGGGTATAATTGTGAGCAGGATTATTTTGAAGAATATAATCATGTAAAGGATGCAGCTATTACAAGTATCAAAGAGTCAGAGGCATATCAGAGATTTAATGAGGAAGATATGAACAAATTCACTGTGATTCATAAAAATTTATCTAATAAAGATATATTTAAGCCAACTAATACTGGAAGAGTTTTTATCAGTATTGATATGAGAAAGGCTAATTTTTCATCTTTACACGAATATGATAAGAATATATTTCGTGGGACTGATACGTGGGAAGATTTTATTTCTCAATTCACGGATAATGAACATATTGCAAATAGTAAATATATTCGCCAGGTTATTCTTGGTAATTGTAATCCTAAAAGACATATCACCTATGAAAAATATCTTATGGATCAGACATTATCGTTATTATATGACATCATTGGTGAAGAGAGAATTGTATTCTTTTCAAATGATGAGATTGTTTATGATATGACAACAGCAAGTAATTTGCACATGTTAAATCTTGTGAGAAATTGTGTTGAAGAAAGATTAAGTACAAAATCTAATATTCCATTCAGAGTTGAATTATTTTCGCTCCACAAAATCAATGGTACTGACGGATACTGTAAAAAAAATCTACAAAGAAAATGGAGAATATAGTATTGAGTTTAAATGTTTGGATAATTATATGATGCCATTCGTACTTAGATACTTTTTGGGAGAAGAAGTAACTGAAAGTGACAAGGTGTTCTACCACGAAGGGTTGCTTGCAAAGTTTATTGATATACCGAAAATTGAGGTGAATTTGAATGAAGAAATTGAAAATTGAAATTCCGTCTGGTGCAAATGAAATTATCCATAGTCTACAAAATAATGGATATGAAGCTTTCTTAGTCGGAGGATGTGTGAGAGATAGTATTCTTGGCAGACCAATTCACGATTATGATATTACAACTTCTGCCACACCAGATGAAATGATGGAAGTATTCAAGGATAAAAGAATTATTGAAACTGGATTACAGCATGGAACTATCACAATTTTAATTGACGGTGAAGGATATGAATGTACCACTTACAGAATTGACGGTAATTACTCGGATAGTCGTAGACCTGATAGCGTAACATTTACACGAAATCTTAAAGAAGATTTAAAGCGTAGAGATTTTACAATCAATGCAATGGCATACAATAATGAAATTGGTCTTATAGATCCGTTTAATGGTATGGAAGATATTGAGCATTATAAAATCAGATGTGTTGGTAGAGCAGAGGATAGATTTTCAGAAGATGCTTTAAGGATTTTACGTGCTATTCGGTTTGCTTCACAATTGGGATTTGTAGTTGACTCTGATGTAAGTTTGAACATTCATAAAATGTATAAGAATTTAGAGAATATATCTATTGAGAGAATCAACAGTGAGTTTTGTAAGATTGCTGCATCGAGTGATTTCTGTGTACAAATGGTCTTATATCACGAAGTATTCTCATTGTTCATTCCTGAAATTAAAGATATGTTTGGCTTTCAACAGAATAATCCATATCACATGTATGATGTATGGAATCATACCGTACATGCAGTACAAGCATATTCTTGTGATTGTGAAGAAGACTTAAATCCAATAGATTTAATTACGTCATTAGCGGTGTTCTTTCATGACATAGGAAAGCCACACTGTTATCAAGACGGTGAGGATGGCATTAGACATTTTAAAGGGCATGGAAAAGTCAGTGCTGATATGACTGATACAATTATGAAAAGACTTCGTTTTGATAATGATACAAGAGAAAAAGTAGTGCAGCTTGTTTATTATCATGATGCAACTTTTGAAGTGGGTGAAAAGTATATCAAGAGATGGCTCAATAAGATTGGAGAAGAACAATTTAGAAGATTACTGAATGTTCGTAGAGCTGATATTAAAGCGCAGGCTTATACAGAGCAAGAGAGTAGGCTTCAGAAAATTGACAATATCGAATATATCTTAGAGGAAGTTTTACAGAAAGACGAATGTTTCTCACTGAAAGATTTGGCTGTTAATGGCAATGATTTGATTGAGATTGGATATAAGCCAGGAAAAGAAATAGGGAATACACTGAATTGTCTTTTACAGTTAGTAATTGAAGGTGTATATCTAAACGAGAAAAGTGAGTTACTTAAATATGTTGAGACAACAAAAGAATGGATGAAGTTAGGAGAGAATTATAATGGTAAGATTATTTAGCCACAGTGATTTAGACGGAATCGGTTGTGCAGTTTTGGCAAAACTTGCATTTGGTAAAGATGTAGATATTTCATACTGTGATTACGACAATATTGATTCAACTGTAAAGGAATATTTGGAAACAGAACAGGACGACACAATCCCAATTTATATTACCGATATTCGTGTCAATGAAGAAACTGCTGAGTTGCTAAATAAAAGAGGCAATGTTCAGTTATTAGATCATCATCCAACAGCTCTTGGATTAAATAAGTATGATTGGTGTGATGTAGTTATCGAAGATTCCAAAGGAATTAAAACATCGGGAACTATGTTGTTTTATCATTGGTTAGGTATGAATGGTAGCCTGAGTGAAGAGTTAGAGAATAATAATGCGTTAGAGAGATTTGCTGAATTAGTGAGAGATTATGACACTTGGAGATGGTCAGAACTTGGTGAAGATGGAGTTATTTGTAAGCAGGTGAACGATTTACTTTATCTGTATGGTCGAGATGATTTTATTCATTGGTGTATTTCGGAGATACGTGGTGAAATATTCCCATTGTTATCTGCTAAAGATGAGGTTGTTCTGAAGATTAAGCAGGATGAAATTGATAGATATATCAAGGAGAAGAATGAAACCATGTTTACCAGTCCTATGTGTGGTAAGGTTTGTGGTTTTGTATTTGCAGATAGGTTTGTTAGTGAATTAGGTAATAGACTTTGTAAAATGCATCCTGAAATTGATTTTGTGGCAATGATTGATATTGATGGTTGTACGGTATCTTATAGAACCGTTAAAGAAGATATTGATCTTGGTAAAGATGTAGCAAGTTTATTTGGTGGCGGTGGTCATCCAAAAGCTGCTGGTTCAGAATTTGGTCAGAGTATTAAGTTGAAAATTATTGGGGAAATCTTTGGACAGTGAGGTGAGAGAATAATTGGAATGGATTAAATGTGTCGAAGGACAAATGCCCGAAGATGATAAAAGATACGAAGGTAAGAAAGTAATTAATGTACTTGTTACTACGAATAGAGGCATGGTAACAAAAGTACAAAGACAACGCTATGATGGGACATGGTTTTGGGGAAGAATTAATGGTGGCATGAAAGCTTGGATGCCGTTGCCTGAACCATACAGAGAATAAGCGAGGTAAAATATGAGAAAAAGTAAATTTACATATCCAAAATGTCCATATTGCAAGAAAGAATATCAAGATGGATTTATGGAATATGGTTTGATGAATTTGGTAACACAAGGTTGGTGTGAAGAAGTAAAAGTAAAATGTCATAATTGTGGTGAGTATTTCAAAGTGAAGGTACACATCACATATTATGGTTCAAAGTTGGCGAGGTGAGAGAGTGAAAATAACAATTGATATTCCGAGAGAATATGAACGAGATTTTAGCGCTGGCAAGTTCAAGGATTTCTTTTCAAGAGTAATTGCAGATATTGATTTCAAAGGTATATGTGGTAATTATGAAAAGGAAATTGCAGAAATGTTTTTAGAAGCGTTTGACAAAGCTATTATTGGTGATGTTAATCTAAATGCAAAAGTTATTCCAGTTGCAAATATATCTTTTGACAAAGAAGATATGCAGAAGATGATTCAAGATGAATTAAAAAAGTTTCAAATAGAGAATAATCTAATATAGAAGTAATTCTATTCACGGCTGATCAGCCAAATTAAGCGAGGTGATAAAGTGAAGAAATATTGGGAAACAGGTGAAAAGAATGACTTTGGTAAGGAATGTTACAGGTTACATTTTAGTCAATTTTATGAAGAAGATGATGAAAATGTAGTAGCTGGTTTTGTACAAGATGAGACAGACGAAAACATATTTATATATGTATCAAAAGAACTAAATGTTGAATATGATACGTTGTTTGCAGACAGTATAGAAGATGCAAAGCATCAAATCGAAGACATGCTAATAGACCATTGGAATGATGAGATTGATTATTTAGAAAATCGAATTAAATCATTTCAAGACGAAGAATAATCATACATAGAAATTTCTATCTTGGCGACTCAGCCAAATTTCCCAAAAGTAAAAGTAACAAGAAATATTTTTTTCTTATGGTTTTTTGCAGACGTGCAAATTCCATAGGATTTTACAACAAAATAACATTAAAACGAAAGGATTTAACAGTAAATTCTAGGATAAACGATTGCGCAATCTCTGTAGATTAAAGGATTTTGACAGAGAATAAAGAAAAAAATAATTCTCAAGGACTACGAGTATTAAGTTTATTTGATGGAATCTCTTGTGGAAGAGTTGCATTAGATAAAGCCAATATTTCAGTCAGTGAGTATAACGCATTTGAAATTGAAGAGAATGCAATCAAAATCAGTAGATATAATTATCCTGATATCAAAAGATACGGTGACGTATTTTCTACCGACTTCAAGGGTTTTAATGGAGTCGATCTATTAATGGGTGGTTCACCTTGCCAGTTCTGGTCGAAAGCCAAGTGCAGTAAAACAGCAAAATTGAAGAGAGAAATTGATACAGAAGGTGAAGGTTGGAAACTGTTTCAGAAATTTGTGGAAGCAAAGAATAACACAAGTCCAAAATATTTCCTATATGAAAACAATTATGGAATGGCTGACGAGATTCAAGACGCTATTAGTGAGGAATTGGGTGTACAACCAATTATGATTGATAGTCAGCTATTATCAGCTCAGAGAAGAAAACGTCTGTATTGGACGAACATACCAAATATCACACTTCCTGATGATAAAGGATTATTAGTGAAAGATGTTATCTGTGATGATCCAGATTTAGTCAAATACTTTGATGACAGAATCAGGAATACAATGATTAAGTGTGAGAATTACATAAAATATGATCTTGGTGGCAAAGGTCATTATTCGCAGCAGGACAGGCTGTACTTTTTAGATAAGAAAGCTCCAACAGTACCACGTTGTAGAACAGAAACAAAATTCAATGTTTGGCTTGGTGGAGAAAAATATAAAAAGACATGTCCATTAGAGATTGAACGACTTCAGACACTTCCAGATAATTATACGGAGTTTGGAATGGATGAGAGTGGCAATGTAAAAGCAATGCCTAAGACAAGAAGGTTTGAAGCAATTGGTAACGGATGGACTGTCGATGTTATAGCACATATTTTGAGTTTTATGAAGTGTAATGGAGAATAACATAATATGAAGTTCGCAGTAAAGCGGAATTTCTTCTGAGTTTTCAGAGAATAAATACATATAAAAATAAAGAAAAGAGGTAACAAAATGAGAGAAACATTAATTGTTGTAGACATGCAGAATGATTTTATTGACGGAACACTTGGCACAAAGGAAGCACAGGTGATTGTATCAAATGTAGAAAAGAAAATTAAGGAGTACAAGGATGCTGGTAAACAGGTAATCTTTACAAGAGACACACACCCTGAGAATTATTTGGAAACATATGAGGGTAAGCATCTTCCTGTTACTCACTGTGTAAAGAATACTGTTGGTTGGCAGATTTCAGATAGGTTAGATTTTGATATTGAGAACGATATTCTGATTGATAAGCCTACTTTTGGTTGGTTAAACTGGAAGGATTTTGGATTTGAAAGTGTTGAGGTTTGCGGATTATGCACCGACATCTGTGTGGTTTCAAATGCACTTATTATTAGAGCAAATTATCCTGAGATTGATATTACAGTAGATGCAAGCTGTTGTGCAGGTGTCACACCTGATACTCACAATGCTGCATTAGCAACTATGAAGATGTGTCAGATCGAAGTGATTGGAGAGTAGAATATGATTAAAATTAATGGCGAAATTGTAACAATCAACAAGTTCCCAGATGGAACACCAAGAGTAAATATTGATATAAACAACATTGAGGAAGACTCTTATGATGGCTCTCCTTGTATTTGGATTGAATGGATTTATGAGAGTAACGATGAGATATTTTATCTGATGTTAGTAAAGAAACATCTTGAAAGATTTTTTACTAATGTGGATTATTATTTGTCTCTTCCATATATTCCTAATGCACGAATGGATAGAGTAAAAAATGATGATGAAGTATTCACATTGAAGTATTTTTGCGATTTTATCAATTGGTTAGGATTTTCATCAGTTTATGTTTTAGATGCTCATAGCGATGTTTCTACTGCATTACTCAATAATTGTGTAAAAGAAAATCCAAAAGAGTATGTTGATAAAGCTATTTCAAAGATTGGTATGAGAAATCTTGTACTTTATTTCCCAGATGCAGGTGCAGCTAAGAGATATTCAGATTTATTTCCTGAGTTACCATATTGTTATGGTGAAAAGAAGAGAGATTGGAAGACTGGTAAAATCCTTGGATTAGACATTAGAACAAATGGTATTGATTTGAAAGATAAAGCTGTGTTAATGATTGATGATATTATCGCATATGGCGGTTCACTTTATTATAGTGCAGAAGAATTGAAGAAACATGGTGTAACTGAGATTTATGCATATGCCACTCATACAGAGAATTCAATTCTTAATAAAGAAAAAGGAACATTAATCAAATCTTTGGAGAATAATACTGTGAACAGATTATTTACCACAAACAGTTTATTTAATGGTAGTCATGAAAAAATTACGGTTATGGAGGTTTAAAATTATGGATAACACAATGGCTTTATTATTATCAGATACTTATAAACAGTGTCATGATCGCATGTACCCAAATGGTTTGACTAAATTGGTGTCGTATTGGGTGCCTCGAAAATCAATGTTAGAGAATCAGAATGAAATGGTTTTCTTTGGATTGCAGGCATTTATCAAAGAATATTTAATGGGAGATTTTCAGAAAAATTTCTTCGATTTATCGGAAGATGAGATGTTAACTCTTTATACAGATTCGATGGATGTACAGATTGGTAGAGACAACTATGATTTAGATAAAATTGTAGAGCTTCACAGATTAGGATATTTACCACTTGAGATTAGAGCATTGCCAGAAGGTACACTTGTTCCTATGGGTGTTCCTTGTATTGAGATTACAAATACGGATGATAAATTTGCTTGGCTTGTTCAGTGGATTGAATGTATTCTTCAGGTAGAATTATGGAAACCTTGTTGTCATGCAACTATCGGTCATATGTATCGTGAAATTGCAGATTATTGGTATAACAAGACAACAGACGGATTGCCTGGAAATATGGCTTGTGCGGATTTTGGCATGAGAGGAATGTCTTGTATGGATGAAGCTACAAGATGTTCAGCATCATGGTTGCTTTCATTTAATAAGACATCTACAATTCCAGCAATTAATTATATTGATAGATATTACAATGCCGATTGTAAGAATAATGGTATTGGAATCGGTGCTGTCTCAACTGAGCATTCTGTAATGGGTGCTAATTTCTCAATTGATGGAGATGAGATTACGTTTGTTAAAAGACTTTTAACAGAGTTATATCCAAATACATCATTTAGTATGGTTTCAGATACTTATGATTATTGGAATATGGTAAATAATATTCTTCCACAGTGTAAAGAAGAGATTATGAATCATAATGGAAAGCTCTTGGTTCGTCCTGATAGTGGTGATATTGTAGAGATTTCAGTTAAAACAGTTGAAAGGTTGTGGGAGATTTTTGGTGGTTCTGTAAATGGTAAAGGTTATAAGGTATTAAATCCGCATATCGGTATTATTTATGGTGATGGCTGCACACTTTCTAATGTAGAAACTATTTGGAAAGAATTAGAAAAGCGTGGTTTCGCAGCTAATAATATTGCTTATGGTGTAGGAGCTTTTTGCTTCACTGCAATCGTTGAAAACGGCAAGATGATTGTTGTTACAAGAGATACTTTTGGTATTGCAATGAAAGCTACATATGGAGTAATTGATGGCAAGAAGTTAATGATTTTCAAAGATCCTAAGACAGATACAAGTCACTTAAAGAAATCTCATAAAGGATGTTGTAGAGTATACGATGATAACGGTGAATTAAAGTGTCAAGATCAGTTACTTGAAATGAGTGATAACAGTTTACTTACTACCGTATTTAAAGATGGAGAATTAGTAAGAGAAGATACATTTGCGGATATTAGAAACAGAATGTACGGAGGTAAGTAATGATTAAAATTATTGATGGAGACTTACTCACTTCGAACACTGATATTATTGCACACCAGGTTAATTGCAAAGGTGCTTTTAATTCTGGTGTTGCAAAAGCGATCCGTGATTATGATGTGCAAGTATATAAAGATTATCATAGTTTTTGTTCGATTAATACACCTGAACAATTATTGGGTTCTGTTAGATATTTTCAGTCTAATATTGACGCAAGAATATATGCAAATTTATTTGCACAAAAATCATATGGCTATGACGGAAAACAGTATACAGATATTGACGCTTTAAGAAAATGTTTTGAAAATTTGAGATCATATGCAGTTTTGGAAAATATGAGTATTGCAATGCCATATAAAATTGGATGTGTTCGTGGCGGTGCAAATTGGGAAGAAGTGTATCAAATGATAAATGATATATTTGAAAATTGTAATATTGAATTATGGAGGTTAGATAAAGGATGAGTAATTTTGATGCTAAGAAAGTAAAGAATGAGATCGTAGAGTGGATTAGAGATTGGTTTGAACAGAATGGTAAAGATTGTATGGCAGTAGTTGGAATTTCTGGCGGTAAGGATTCAAGCGTTGTTGCTGGCTTATGTTGTGAAGCTCTTGGAAAAGATAGAGTTTTTGGTGTAATGATGCCACAGGGAGAACAGCCAGATATTGATTATTCTCGAATGCTTATAGACCATCTTGGAATCGACAGTTGTGTTGTAAATATAGGCAATACAGTTCGCACTTTAAAGCATGAGATTAAACCACAGTTGGGAGATCATTGGTCAAAGCAGACTTCTACAAATCTCCCTGCTCGTATTCGTATGACTACGCTTTATGCAGTATCTCAGACAGTAAATGGTCGTGTTGCAAATACATGTAATCTTTCCGAAACATTACTATCTTGGGAAACCAGATGGGGTGATGCAGTTGGAGATTTTGCACCAATTAGCGACTTAACAGTAGAAGAAGTGAAAGCTATTGGATATGAACTTGGATTGCCAAATGAATTAATCGAAAAAATTCCGTCTGATGGACTGTGTGGAAGTACAGATGAAGATGCATTGGGATTTAAATACTCTGTTATGGATAGATATATTAGAACAGGCGAGATTGACGACAAAGACATTAAAAAGAAAATTGATAATCGAGTAGAAAAATATCGGTTTAAGAGAATGCCTATTCCTTATTATAAAACAGGTATGGAAAGATATGTAGACTAAAATGGCAGAAGACTTAACTAATTTACAATTTGGAAAATTAACAGTCATCAAACGTGGAGACAACGATAAAAGCGGACATGTGAGATGGTGGTGTAAATGTGACTGTGGCAACCCTAAATTGATTTTAGTTGCCGCAGGACATTTAAAATCAGGACATACTCAATCATGTGGATGTATAAGAAGAGATAATATTAAACCACAAAAGAATTTAGAAGGAAAAAGATTTGGGAAATTAATTGTAAAAGAATTTCTTGGTATAAAAAATCATAGATCATTATGGAGTTGTGATTGTGATTGTGGTAAGAAAATTAACGCTTTATCATCGTCTTTAACTTCTGGAAAACTTAAGTCATGTGGATGTTTATCTTCTGTAGCTGAGTTCGAATTAAGCCAGTTCTTGACAGATGAACAAATTATATTTGATACGCAATATAAGTTTGATGATTGTAAATATAAAAGAAGATTGCCATTCGATTTTGCAATTTTTCATCCACAAAATAAGAAACTCTTATTTTTAATTGAACTACATGGAGAACAGCATTATTTTCCGTTTACATTTAATAGTGAGTCTGATATGCAAAAGAAGGAAAATTTTTTGCATAGAAAACATTTGGATAAATTAAAAGAAGATTATTGTAGTGAAAATAATATTCCATTGTTAATTATTAGATATACAAATTTTCAAACAAAAGAAAAAATTGTAAAAGGGTTTTATGAAAAGCTCTTGCAAAAGAATATTACATTTGATGATTATATATTTTCATCAAAACAAATAAAGGATGATTTACAAGTAAAGCATAAACGTGTCTATAAAAGAAAAGTAGTCCAAATAGATATACCCAACAAGAATATTATAAGAGAATATAATAGTATGGAAGAGGCATATAAGATAACTGGAATATCATCTGGACAGATTTCGGATTGTTGTAAGGGTAATTGTAAAACAGCAGGTGGATATGCTTGGGCATATAATAACGGAAACGTTAATATTGAAGAAGTAATTAAACGTGCAACAATTCCAAATAGAACAAATGCAGTTGTGATTTTTCAAAAAGATAAAAATGGAAATATTATAAAAGAGTGGCAAAGTATAACAGAAGCAGCACATTCTTTGGGAGTAAGTCATCAAGGTATTCAAGCGTGTTGTTCAGGAAAGCAGAAAACTTGTAAAGGATTTGTTTGGAATTATAAGAAAGATTGATTCAATGCATGAGAAAAATCTGTTTAAATTACAGCCGATGCCAAGTTTTGTGTATCAGGCGTAAATGAGATACTATATATAGTGCTTATAGAAAATATGGACACTATATATAGTAATATTTTTGCCAAGAAACATAGATTTCCTTTGGAGAATAAATTAGCAGGAGGTAAACAATATGGAATATAGAGAGATTGATTTTCTTTGCGGTTGGACTATTGAACGAGCTGTAAAGGAATTGCACGAAAGAGCAAAGGATGGCAATAAATATTGTGGTGAATTCAATGAGAATAAACTAACATCTGATATGTCTTTAGATGATGCTTATATGCTTTGTATAGGTAAAACTTTTGACGAATTTAATAAAGAGCAAGAAGAAAGTCGTCAAAGATTAATTCGTGAAGAGGAAGAACATAAAAGAAAAATCCCTGAATTATCAAAATATTGGATAGAAGAAGGTCATAAAGTTTTATCTAAAGATAAATGGAATATGTGGGATAAATGTGTTCCTATTCGACTTAATGATCTATACAGAGGAATGGAACTTGGTCAGTGCTTAGATATTATCAAAACTGTTAAAGAAAAATCTATCCAAGATGGAATTGAAATTATGAAAAATCAGGGACATTCTGGTATGTCATGGGGATTAATGAAGTCTATGATTAGAGAATTTTGTGATTGTGGCAATGAGTTCTTAGAACAGTTAGGAGAATAATATGGCAGGATTTATATCAAAGCAACCAAACGGATTATATTGTAGATTTTCGAGTGTCACGGATTGCCCTACAGCATGGAATATTACACGAGAAGATTATATCAATATGAAAATGCAGGAAGCAAAAGAAGATGCTGAAGATGTATTGGAAAATTATCTGAAGCCGTTTGATATGGTGGTGGATATGTATTATCCAAACAATATGACAAAAGAGGAATTTGATAAATTTCTTGAAGAGACTGGATATAGTAAAGGAGAATAAATCATATGAAGAAGAAAATTTTAGCGGTCGTATTAGGATTAATATTGTGTTTTGGAATGACTGGATGTGCGTCATTGGACAGAGCGGTAACAGATATAAAGAGTGATGTAAATGGCGGTATGCAGAGAACAATTACTGTATATACAGCAGATGGTAAAGAACTTGCAACATATAAAGGGAAAATTGATATTGATACAAACGAAGGTGGATATGTTAAGTTTGATTTCAACGGCAAGAGATATATGTATTATAACTGTTTTGTAGAAAGTATTGCGGATATTGATTGATATTATTCATTATTGTAGGGCTGTTCAATTCAGATTGACAACGACATAAATGTGGATACTAGTTGGTGATTTATGTGTCAGTGGGGCTGTACTAGGTTCGAACCCTTTATATGGTGTAAGTGGGCATAACAATAATGAATATTTGGAGAATAATATGATAGACAACGAATTACGTCAGCAATATAGACAAGCTGTTGATGATTTAAGAATATCACTTAAAAAGACTTGTTTGTACAGATTTTGCGAAGAAGTTGTGAAGAGATTAAGTAAGATTTTAAGATAGTAAGGAGATTAATATATGATATATAAACATAGCAAAATAACAATGCCACGAATGAATTTGTTTCAGAGCAATGCATTTAGGTTAAAAAATGGTGCAATTTACGAATCTATTAAATTAGCATACGTTTCAAAAGATGGTCTTGTAGAAAAAGAAATTACTAACTATGAGTATGATACGGAATCAAGAATTGTATATCTTCCAGATTATGAGAAAGAAAATGTATCTGTTAATAGAAGAGTTCTTGTTAAATATGAAGTAGAAGTAGATTGCGTAAGACATTCAGAGAGTTTTACAGATGGTAATTTTGTGTCATTTCAGATTACTAAAGATAGAACACAGTAAACCGAAGTTTCCTTTGGACGATAAGAAAGAGAGGTAAGATATGGATATTTGTTTAACAGTATTAATTGGATTAATGGGAATTTGTATAGGAGCACTTATTGGGCTTGGAATTGCTTTTAAAATCAATCATGATTATATACTTGGAATGAATGATGCATCTGAAAAGTTTACAAAAAATCTATTAGACATTATGAAGAATTATTTTGATAATACGATGACAGGTTTGGCAAAAGCAGTAGACGATATTAATAAAGTATATGAGAAGCCAATTTGGAGAAAAACAGAGGAAGAATTACCACAATGTTCAGGATTATATTATGGCAAAATTAAAGGTAATCCACATGGAGAAAATGCTATGTGGAAAGTAGTATATAACGACAATGAATGGAGCTTATCTGGCTATCCTGATAATAAAGTAGAAATTAGTGAATGGACAGAGATCTATTAAGAGAATAAGAATAATGAAAGGAGCAAGAGATTTGCTGCAGCATTAAATCTGGATTTGCTCTGAGTAAGAAATGTTAGAGATTAATAAAATATACAATGAAGATTGCCTTGAAGGTATGAAAAAGATTGATGATAAATCAGTCGATTTCATCTTCACGGATCTGCCGTTTTCAACAACCCAGAATTCATGGGATGTGCTAATTCCATTCGAGCCATTATGGGAACAATACGAGAGAATCATCAAAGATGATGGTTGTATTGCACTATGGGCGCAGTCACCATTCGATAAGAGGCTCGCTTGTAGCAATGAAAAGTTATATCGCTATGAATGGATTATCGAAAAGACCAAAGCAACTGGTCATCTAAATGCTAAGAAAATGCCTATGAAGGCACACGAAAATGTCTTGATTTTCTATAAAAAACTCCCTACTTACAATCCACAAATGACAGAAGGACATACGCCTGTTCATTCTTATACAAAGCATACGACAGATGGTAGCTGTTATGGTGCTACAAAGACTGGTATTTCAGGTGGTGGTAGCACACAAAGATATCCAAGAGATGTTCTACAGTTCAAGTGGGACACTCAGAAAAGTAGCTTACATCAGTGTCAAAAGCCTGTCGAAGCGTGTGAGTATATGATCAAGACCTACACTAATCCAGGAGATTTAGTTCTTGATTCATGTGCAGGAAGTTGTACAACTGCAATCGCAGCTTTGAATACGAATAGGAATTACATATGTTTTGAGAAGGACAAGGATATTTTTGAGGTTGGAAGTAAGAGAGTAGCTGATTATAAAGGAGAAGTAAATGACAGAGAATGAAGCTATTGAAGAACTAAAATATGATTATAATGAACTTGGCAAAGCAATTCCATGTGATACTTCATGGGGATGTTCTTTTGAAAATGCTTATGGAATGGCAATACAAGCGCTTGAAAAACAGATACCAAAGAAAGTAAAAAATAGCGGAGAGAGAGTTCCGTTTGAATGGTATTGCCCTACTTGCGGAGAATTATTGTGTGACGATGGCTACAAAGATACCGACATTAAATATTGTGATCAATGCGGTCAGGCATTAGATTGGGAGAATACATAAATGAGTAACTGTGGCAATAATGACTGTCAATGGCACAAATATTGTGAAAGCGGTTTGATGTGGCATGACGAAGATATTACAGAATGTCGTCATTGGATTAAGCCAAAACCAACTAAGATGAAAAATATCAAGGTAGCTGAAGCTGATTATGATAAGGCAGTTAAGGTATTAAAAAGAAACAAGATAGAGTTTAAATAAATAATGAAAGGAGACGAGGTTCGTGTACACAAGAAGGAATTCCTTACTCCAAGTAATTTATGAAATATATGGGTTCAAAGTCTCGAATAGTTGATAACATTTTACCGATTATTCAAGAAAGATTGCGAGATTATAATATCAAAACATACATAGAGCCATTTTGCGGTGGTTGTAATGTAATCGACAAAGTTCAGTGTGATACAAAAATCGCATCAGATAATCAAAAATATTTGATTGCATTGCTGAAGAATGTACAAGAAATTACTGAATTTCCAGATGAATTAACAAGGGAACATTATTCAGAAGTAAGGGAATGTTTTAATAAAGGATTAAATACATATCCTGATTGGTATATCGGTGCTATCGGCTTTCTTGGAAGTTATAATGGCAGATTTTATGATGGTGGATTTGCAAAAACAAATTATTCAAAGAGTAAAACAACAGACCATATCATAATAAGAAATTATTATAAAGAGGCAAAAGAAAATTTAATTGAACAAATTCCAAGGTTAGAAGATATTCAATTCCAATGTGGAGATTATGAAGAGTTATATTCTGATAAAGTTGACTGCTTATTTTATTGCGATATTCCATATAAGGGTACGAAACAATATGGATCAAGTAAGAACTTTGATTATGACAGATTTTGGAATTGGGCTGAGAAGATGAGTGAGAGGAATATTGTCTTAGTCAGTGAGCATGAAGCTCCTTCAGAATGGGAATGTATTTGGCAACAGGAAGTCAAAAGAACGATTGACAATACAAAGCGAGTTAAAGCAGTAGAAAAGTTATTTGAAATAAGAGAATAAATATCTGGGAGGTGATAATTTGATAGAACCAAAGTTTTGTGTACAAGAATTAATATCTATGGAATGTATAGACAGAAGTGTTTTAATCCTATATCCATATGGACTTAGCAATGAACCAATATTAAAAGACAATATTCCCAAAATGACAAAAGTGATAAGAGAATATATAAAAGAGTCTGAGATGTATAGAAAGTGTGTAGATACAATTCCAAATCTTATATGGGATTCTCAAAAAATATCTATGCAAAATGAAGCTGATGAACATCAAAGAAAAGCTGATGAACTTGCAGAGAAAATGAATGAAGGTATCAGTCCTTATGCGTGGTATGTCAAAGGTAGGTTTAATGGAGAGATAGGTGGGTTTCACTATAATGTAGATAATATAGTTTATTTGGACAAAAAATAACAAGAATTTTTGGTTTCCTATGGAGGTAAAAATATGTTCAATAGATGGAAAGCATATCCTAAACATATTCCTAAAAAGCGTGGTTGGTATATATGCTCAATTAGATATGGCGAAGAACCAGGACAAGCATATATTATGGATTTATTTTGGGACGAAAAGACACTAAGATGGAAAGATAATAGACGATTAGATGTTTACAATACATATGAAGTATATGGATATAACGATGAAACTCATTTAAATGATAAAAGGATTTATAAGGACAATGTTTGCTTCAGAGATGATGTAGTTGCCTTTAAAAAATTACCAAAGATTTATAAGTAATAAGAGAATATAACAATGTAATTACAAAACAAGGAAAGGAAAAACGTTCACATGTGAGTAAAGCTGCGCAGCTACTAGGTGAACAAATATTGGCATTAAATATTGGATATTTAACATCAGATAAGGAAGATAATGAGTTATACACGCCCTATTATGCAACAGATCACATTATTAAATATCTTCCAAAGGATAAAATTATATGGTGTCCATTTGATGAAAACTGGTCTGCTTTCTACAACAGGCTAAAAGAGGAAGGATACAATGTAATCAGAAGTTCATTAGCTGAAGGTCAAGATTTCTTTAATTACGAACCTGAAAAATGGGATATCATAGTTAGCAATCCACCCTTCTCAATCAAAGATAAAGTCTTAGAAAGACTTTATTCATTCAACAAACCGTTTGCGGTTCTTCTACCGCTTAATTCCCTGCAAGGTAAAACAAGATATAAATATTTCAAAGATGGTATTCAGATTCTTAGTTTTGATGCAAGAATTTGTTATCACAATAAAGAACATATGGATTCTGTAGTAAAAGGTAGTCCATTTGCAACGGCATATTTCTGTAAAGATTTATTACCAAAGGATTTGATTGTTGAAAAATTGGTTACATATGAAAGACCATTAGGAGAATAAACCAATAGGAAAACCACGTTTCTTTTGGTTGTGAAAGTAGGTGAGAAAAATAACAGAATTAGAGAAGAAATATTACAAGCTTTTAATAGGCGAAACGTTTCATTGCTATGATATTACATTAAACGAATTACTGATTATTATGAATGCAGAACTTAATATAAACACATTATCTCTACAGAAATCAGGAAGACATAATTTTTATTGTAGAGTCGATGATAAAACCAAACAATATTATTTACGAAAATTTGGTTTGTTGAATGAAGATCGAGTAGAAACAGGAGAACAGAATGGGTAAATCATTAGAATTTGTAAAAGAACGAATTGCATCAGGTCAGTGCAATGGCATGGAGAATAATAAATATGAATCCATGATTGAACAGGATATACGAGAGTTATTTACGGTTATTACTTACACCAAAGATGGAACAATTTTAATAGATGTTCCTTATCTTAAAGGTGGCAAACCTTATTTTAATGTAATTATTAAGTATGATCCAGATGCAGATTTTGAATATTTCACAATGCAGCGTTGCAATTGTGATGGAACGTTTGTATTCTTTCAAGATTTAATGGGTGAGTGCATAGATAAAATGATTCATCTTAAAACCTGTAATGTAAATAAGGAGATTCCAAAAGATTTAACTGGATATTCTATCATCTATACTGTCGGAGATTTTGTATTGGCAGAAGAGTTTGGAGATGAATTTGCAACTAAAGAAAAACCTTGGATGAAGAGTAAATTCACTGCTATGTTGCCAATTAAGTTTGATGTAGTAAGGAATGGAGAATAATGTATTTTGATTTAAACATTGGAGAGTGGGAGTTTGAAAACGATTATGAAGACATCTACTTTCTGCTTCATTGTTTATACAATGCAAAAACTGAGTTATACGACAGAACTCTTACTGATATGAGAAGTAGGTATGATCCGACTGAAGCATTTATAGATGGCTGGAATAAAAGTAAATCGAATTGGTATTCCAGGAAACTATATGATAAATGTGTGAAGTGCATTGAGTTAAAAACAAAAAGTCGTTTTATACACAGATACTGGAAAGAATGTGTTTGGAAGTTTCAAAGTCTTTCTGCACAAGAATGGATAAATTTATATCAGCAGTTGATTAAAGAAAATAAATACGATAGTTGGATAATGAAATATATAGAAATTGGAGAATAACAATTTGAAAAACACACTATTAGATGTAGCTCAGAACTTTGGTAAGATGAGTGATTCAGAAAAAGTAGAAGTAAACGATAATGTCAGAAAGCAATTTGACAACATTATTCATGGTAATCCTCCGAAGACTGAGCGAGAAAAAGAAATTGATAAACTTGCAAGAGAAGAATTAGAAGAGTACAGACGAAAGAAGAAAGCTTTTTATGACAATCCTATCCATTGGAATAACAACAAGCGTAGAATACATGGACTTCCTGTATTAAGAGGTAACGTTAATAAATGCCGTTTGAAAGAATATCCAGGATTTCATCCGTCTGTACGATTCTTTGGTATGATGGAAGATTTATTTGATGAGATATTGATTACAACTATGGAGGATAATCTAAATTCTTTTGTAGAAGTAAAAGATATAGCGGCTGGCGATGCGAAAGTGTTTTAGAATGAGCAAATAGGAGAATAACAGTATGAGAGCATATGAATTACGACAGTATGATGTAATTTCTTATTATCCTCCACAGCCACACAAACAGGAATACAAACTTGGAGAACACATTTCTATTAACGAATTAGCTGAAGCAATGTTTAGTTCACCTGCTTTAAGGTTAGATAGAGATAAAAATGAGGACAAGATGCTTCGAGTTATAGAAATAGAATATGTGAAATTTCCGTGGTGGAAGTTTTGGAAGAAAAGAAAATATGTTGAAGAATATCATTTAGAAGTAATGTAGGTAGGTGATAAATATGAACAAGAGACAGAAAAAGAAATTATTTAAACAGACACTTATTAAGGTTAGAAAACTACATCCACAGAAGGGTGATGTGATTTGTTTTCAATTTGATCCAGAACAACTTTATGTAGATGTAATAACTGAGTTTGAAAGGGCATGTCTTGATAATCAGATATTTGGTGAAGCAAATATTGCTATTGTTCCGTCAAATATTAAAAAATTAGATAAAGAAGAAGCTCAAATATATATTGATAAGTTGCAGAGTATTGTAGATCAGATAGGAGAATAAGAGCATGGGTAAAGTTGTAGATATGAGTAATTTTGATCCCTTACTTGATAATTTGGAAAAGTATGTGAATAAACAAGGGTGTACTCTCGGTAAAGACGCTGAGAGGTTACAAAAATTATTACATTCAATTCAGTATTGTTATATACATGGAGTATTAACAGAGAGTCAAAATGAATCAGCTTGTAAGAAATTTAGAAAACAGTTTCAGAAAGCTTTATATGAGAAATAAGAAAGAAGCATTTCCTATTGATTTTATCTAAGAGCAATTCTGCTCACTATTTCCAAAATAAAAGAGAGAATAACTAAATATAAGGAGGTATAGAACTTGCATATAAGAATTGTTGGTTTTAGCGACAGATATGATGATTATAAGCTTCTTGGATATACAGAAGTAGAGAATGTATCAGAAGTTTTTAAGACGCTAGACTATATGAGAAAGAACGAAATTCCATTAATAATCAATACTAATGATGTCATTGATACAGACGGAGAAGAATATTACATAGATAGTATTACAATGGTATTCCAAAAAGTGAGTGGCGAGATTGGGAGTTGTATTACTGTTTATGTGGAAGATGTTTAGGAGGATAAAGATATGAAAATAGAGTTAATCAAATTAAAATTCAATGATACTTGTGCATATAAGCATAAGCCATTCACTTATTGCTGTGATGAAATTCAAAATGATAAAGCTATTGTATTTACAGGTGAAGATTTGGTATGCAACGATACATTTGGATTATTAGTAAGAGATTCAGATGACAATATAATTCCTCAATTTTGTAATTCATACACAGAAACATTTAGCTCTTGGGGTGATGAGTATGAGCAGACAGATAATTATCCAATTCAATTTTGCCCTCACTGCGGAGAGAAGATTGAGATTTCAGTCGTAGATGAGATAGATGTATCTGATAAGTATAATGAATTATCTAAGCAGCGTGAGGATTTATGGAAGAAGTGTCAAAGAACAGATAGTAAGAAGAAAGAAGCTGAACTAATAGAACAGGTTAGAAAGCTTGATAATCAGATTAATGGTTTCTATTTGTTAGATGAGTGGAAAGAGGATGTATATGTATAAACAAATTATTATTGCTAGAAAAGATTTAAACATGAGTCATGGCAAGCTCGCAGCTCAAGTCAGTCACGGCTCTATGGCATTTCTCAGTTGGTTTATTAGAAATAATGCCGATTTAGATGGTCATGTCGATGGCTATATTGACGAAGATATTCTTCACAATTGGATTGAGGGCGAATTTACAAAATGTGTTCTTCAAGCCAAGAATAAGAATCAGTTGCTAAAAGCTAAGACTATGGCAGAAGAATTAGGAATGGTTGAAGGTAAAGATTTTTGGCGAATATACGATAACTGTCGCACTGAATTAGAATCCGAAGAAGATGGTAGGACACTTACTGTAATTGGTTTTAGACCAATGGACAGTGAGGTTGTTGATCAGATTGGAAGAAAATATCATTTATATATGTAGAAATGGAGAATATTAAAATGGCAAATAGATTATTATTTGAGAAAGACGTAATAAAAGCAGTTGATAAACATACGAATGATGATAGTCAGTTAGATGATGATATTAGCTGTATTCTTGAAGAAGTAAATCCTGTCGTATTAGTTGGTTCAAAAGAAGCAATAGATAGCTTAAAGGTAGAAATTAAACCAGTACAGAAACAGAAACGAGTTGAACTATTCGAGAATGAAGATGTCGTTTTAGAGCAGCGTGGTAACAGATATTATTTATCCCTCTATGATAAGGAAGGAAAATTTCAGAGAGAAGTAACTATTGATGTGAAAGACGATTACAAAGTTGGACTTGGGAATTGTAAGTAAATTCATGTTTCCTTTGGTAACAAAGAGAGAATATTAAAGCAAGGAGGTAAGAAAAAATGTCGTATTGGACTTATATCAACGGTACAATAACAGTTCGTCCTATGGGTAGAACACAGCCTGAGAAGAGATATATTCTTGAAACAGTGCTAAATCATCTGCCAAGAGTAACAGGTTCTGAAGGTGACATGAATACATATATCATTCAGAAAAATGGTTATAACAGTTCGTGTTCATGTGATGAATTTGGCGAAGTGACAAATAATTTAACTGATTGGTACGGTAATAAAAGTCATACTAGAGGAGCATTGAGAACGCAAGACGAATATATCCTTGTTGTAAATGCAGCTTTAAGAGACAGAGAATTTGAACAGACTTACAGAGAATTTATGAAATGGTTTGTGCGACTTTGTAAAAGAGTAGGCTGTGAAGATGTTCTTGTAGAAATCAAAGGATATGATAAGTCAACTGTTATCAAAGATAGGAATATTCAGAGAAAAAAGTATTCATTTAAGAGCGTTTTTGATGATTTGTTTGAAGATCCAAGTTGGTGTAATGACAACAAAGATGGATATAAAGAGCCGAACTGGTGTGAATTTATGATGTGGGATAGAGCAAAAGATTCTAATTATCCTATGACTCTTGCTTACAAATATTTCAACGATAAAGAAAATGATCAGGAAGTTGAGAGAAGAATGAATTATAGATGAACGATATAGAAAGGAATAAAATTATGAAAATTATTGAAACAGGAACTACATATAAGGTGTATGGTGAAGATTTAGTCGTATTAGACAATCTGCCAGCTCAGACATATAAAGTCGGATTTGGTCAATTCACAGGTTTCTTTTTAGAGAAGCAGCATGATTTAGAGATTAAAGAGGATAAAATCTACGGAGTTCACGAAGAAAAAGCAAATAAAGTATTGAACAGATTTGAGAAGTCACGCAAAAATTTAGGTGTAATTCTCAGTGGAGATAAAGGGATTGGAAAGTCATTGTTTGCAAGATTATTGGCACAGAAAGCAATTCAGAATGGTATTCCTGTTATCTTAGTCGATGATTTTATTCCTGGCATTGATGATTTCTTAAATGATATTAAGAATGAAGTGCTCGTGTTATTTGATGAATTTGATAAAACTTTCGCTAGAAGTAAAGACAACGATCCACAGTCAAAAATGCTTTCCTTATTTGATGGTACAAGTTCAGGTAAGAAGTTATTTGTTGTTACATGCAATAATTATAGGGATTTGAACGAGTATCTTATTAATAGACCAGGAAGATTCCATTTCCATTTCAGATTTGAGTATCCAACGGCAGATGAAGTAAAGGATTATTTGAGAGATAAGCTTGATGAGAAATACCATTCTGAAATCAACAAAGTAGCTTCATTCTCAAGAAAGATTAAGCTTAATTACGATTGTTTATCAGCTATCGCACTTGAATTAAATGATGGTGAAACATTTGAAGATGCTATTAAGGATTTGAACATTGTTAATACATCCGAAAGACAGAATACATACAAACTTACATTGTTCACAGAGGAAGGTGTTGTATTCAGTTCAAATAATGTAAAAATTGATTTATTCAGTGGAGAAAGCAATAATATTTGGATTGAGGACTCGGCAGACAATGGTGTTTATATTAAATTCCGTGGTAATAGTGCAGCATTTAATAATAAATCAAATTCTTTTGTTTTGCCAAATGATAAATTTAAGGTCGATTATGATGAAGATTACATTGATGAAAAGTTGAGAGATATGTACAAAAATCTTCATTATACTTATGCCGAAATTACTTTAGATTATGGTAATCGTATTCACTATAAGTTACTGTAACTTCGCAAGAAAGCAACATATCCTTGGATTATTGAGAGAATAATACATTGGAGGTAAAAATATGGATGATTATAAGAATTATATTGTAATTGGATATAGATATAATGGGTTAGGAGAATCTGCTGATCCTGATAGTTGGGATAATGTAAAATATGATTTTAATACAGAAGATGAAGTAAAAGATTTTCTGAGCAGGAATCCATCATTTTCATTTCATTTAAAAGCAATTTACAAAGTAAAAAAATTGGATATTAATTATTTTGTTTAAACATTAAAGGTTAAAAACACAAGAATCCAATCTTTCAAGCGAATTATCAATCTTCACTCGATAGAATTTATGTTCATTTCCTTGTTTATCAAATCCTTTAATAATGGATTTATCTAGCCAAAAGTAGCCTTCTTTCAGATCTTCTAATGGCTGTTTAGTCGTATCTCGCAAGAATGTAAGATACTCATTGTAAATTGGATTCACTCATATACCTGAGTGTTATGTACATAACCTTTTAACTAGTATTATCCTTACCTTTCTTTGATTTTATGGCATTTGCAACTACCATTTATATTGTTATTTGTCCAAAATTTCCACATGAAAGATTGGATTGCACCAAATTGAAATCTTACGATAATATATCAGATGTGGATTTAGCAAGTTGGCAAGATTTAATCGAATTACAGAAAGAACATCTAACGCAGCTTGAAACTGATTCATTAAAACTAATCAAAGAAAAGACAGAGAAGTTTAATACATATACTTCAATAATTCCTGTTTCTATGGGTAAGGATTCAATGCTTACCTGTCATCTAGTCAGAAAATTATATCCAGAAACAAAAGCAATATTTAATAATACATCGCTTGACTGTGCTGATACATACAGAATGGTTAAGACTTTCCCTAACTGCGAAATTATGAATCCTGAGAAGGGATTTTATCAGTATGTAGAATCAGACCACATGATACCTACGAGATTCGCTCGTTTTTGCTGTAGAATTTTTAAGGTTGGTGTTATGGTATCGCAGCTTGACCATAATCATCCGTATCTTATGTGGATGGGAATGAGAAATGAAGAGTCAAATACTCGTAGTGGTTATCAAGATGAATGGATAAATGAGCAAGAATGGGGTAAGACCTGTTGGCAAGGTATTCTTCCTATTAGAAAGTGGTCAGAAATGGATGTGTGGCTTTATACAATTTGGAAGAATATTGAGATAAATTCCAAGTATAAGAAGGGTTATTCTCGTTGCGGCTGTAATATTGCGTGTCCATTTTATACGAAGTCTACTTGGATTTTGGACAAGTATTGGTATCCACAGGCTTATGAGAGATGGAGAAATATCTTAAAAGAAGACTTCATTGCAAATAAGAAATGGATAATCATGAACTGCACCATTGACGAATATCTTACTCAGGCTTGGAATGGTGGAACATTTAGAGATGAGCCAACCGATGAAGTTATTCAGGAATTTGCTGAGTACAATGGATTGAATGTTGGTGATACGAAAGTAGCAAGACAGTATTTCAATAAGTATTGTGATGAGTGTGAAAAGAGAATAAAAGATAAGACAACGCTGGCTATGAATATGAAATTTCACGGAAGAGATGTATCGAAGTTCTTGTGCAAGAAATGCTTCAAGAAATTATACGAAATGGATGATGATAAGTGGAACAAATATGTTGAATCATTTAAAAGAGACGGTTGTGCGTTGTTCTAATGGAGAATAAGTAATTAGAGGTCACGAAAGCCTTGAAAAATAAGGCTTTTATAACCTCTAAAGTCGAAGGAAATTTTTCTTTCTTTTGGACAGATTGGAGGTGTGAATAATGGAAAATAATAATAAATTTACACAAGGAGATGTAGATGCAATTGATTCTTTTTTATCTCTTGCGTGTTACAACGGATATGAAGAAGATATAACAGACATAATGAATGAATTACATAAGATGCTTGAATCTACAGACAAGTTTGATAGTGCAAAACGACCTGACTGGAAGGTTAAATGCGGTAGAGATAAAGTTAATGAATTTGGTGGAATTTTTTGGTCATGGTTAGTTTTGCAATACGGTGATTATGGTACATCCCCAAGATACGGTTGGATTTATAAAGAAGATGCTAAAAAACTGTATGATATTATACAGTCTCTTTATGACACAGATGGTGAATATGTTATTGAATAAAATGATTAGGAGAATAATACTATGAAAGCATATTTAGTAGAGCGACCTATAAGTGGCTGGTGTCAAGATTATGCAATGGTAATTATTGCAGAAGATGAACGACATGCTGAAAGAAAAGCAAGAGTAAGTTCAGATGACTACAAGAAGTGTCAAGAGATTACTATTACAGAAATTGATATGAATGAAGAACAGTGTGTTTTAAGAGCGAATACAGGTGCATAGGAGAATAACATTATGAAGGGTAAATATAAAAGCTGTGACATAGAGTAGAACAAGGTGATTAATATTTCAGAGTTACATGATAAATTAGAAAAAATAAGTGATGTTACAAAAGTCTTAATAGTTGGTAAACAGATAGATGCCATAGGGAAAATGATAAGTGCAATGGCAGAAACTCGAATACAAAATGAACTTGAACAAAAATATAAAGACTTAGGCATACAGGTACAAGAATATCCAATTGCAAAGTTTCTTGAAACAATTAATGAAATGCATTTTGGCGATATTTTTCCTATTGAATGCCTTGAACCTCCAAAACAAGAGATATCTACTCTTAAAAAGAGAATAAAGTATTGTAAGAATCCTATGGAGAAAAAGAAATTAGAGCAGGAATTAAATGCTTTATATAAGGAGCATAAAAGAAATAGGAGAACTGTATTATGAAGCTGATTAACAAATATGCAAATTCAAGATATTCAAAAATGAATGAATATTATTGTGGAATCACAACAGAATTGGACAAGCTTGCTGGACTTGATCCTAATGGACACTGGAAACATTATGTGCTTTGTGATTATGAGGATGGTTGTTTTCCTATCAGAATTCCAGGTGGAACACTTGGAAGTATTGAATATGACGAGAATAGTGTTATTACTAAAATTCATGTTTGTACTGATTATGTTGTAAAAACTTATCCTGATGATGTAAATGAACAGCTTCAGAAATTCGTTGGTCAGAAGATAGAAATGGGAGAATAACTATATGGCAGACAGACAAACCAAAACTATACAGTGGACAATAAATCTTCCAATGGACTTTCCTTCGGATTGGGATGATGACATGATTGAATTTCATCTTAATGAATCAAGCTGGTGTTGTAGTAATCTCATTAGTAAACTTGAAAAATACGATGAGAAAAATGGCTGTATCTGTGGAATATGTGAAGCAAAAGTCGCTGATAAGATAGGAGAATAACATATGGGACAGTTAATTGATAAAACAGTATTACGAAAAGAATTATCTAAGCTGCCATCTGAAATGGGATTTGTAAGGAAGTCTGATGTGATGCAGATTCTTGGTAGTCAGAAATGTGCTTACAATATAAAAGAAGAGAAGAATAAAACTCTTGATGAAGTTCTAAAGGCTTGTGACATTGAATGTGGACTTTATAGTGGTGATGTTAAAAATCTTACAAGACATGTTTTGATGAGAGTATTAGATAGATTGAGAGAATAAATGTAAATAAAATAGAAAGGATATAGAGTATGTATACAGAGCAGAACAGAGGGTTTACTGTGATAACAAATTTTGGATGTGATTGCCATTGTAAATATTGTATTACAAAGCATCATCCAATTTTGCAAAATGCGGTAACTGATAAAAATAAAATAGATTGGGAGCATTTAGAGAAGTGTATTTCTGAATCAAATGCACCTACTGTTAATTTATCAGGTGGTGGAGATCCATTTTATGATTGGCAGAATAATATTGATTTTTACAATCATATGTATGAACTGGCTACAAAATATGGAAAGAAGCTAGATATACATACTCGTATTCTTCCTACAGATATGAATTTGATTAAAAAGTTTAGAAAGATTGCCTTAAGCATTGAGCCTTACGATACAAGAGCAATGGAACGATTGCAAGTCATATTACCTGAGATTGAGAAAACTACTAAGTTGAGAGTTATTAATGTACTAAATGAAAGAATGACTACAGAAGATTGTCTTGATTATATAAACAAGATGCACAATATTGGTGTTAAGCAGATTACGTTTAGACAGATGTTTGGTAATAAAAATGCATATCAGAACTTCTTAAATATCAAAAACACCATCAATATTCCAGGTGTTATGTTCCTACCAGATGGTGAATATCATCATTACTATTTCACAACCAATAACAAGCTTTATCCATATTTCTTTGGTTATACAGAGAATGATAGAAAGGTGTGGATGAAGAAATATGAAGAAATTGAACAATATTGTGGTTGATCCATATCTTAATGATGATATGTGTATAGATCGCTTGGTTGAAAATTGGAAACTACACAATGGAATAATAATTGCATTTGATTTTGATAATACAATTTTTGATTACTATGACAAAGGATATAGGTATGACAAAGTTATTACTCTATTAAGAGAATGTAAAGATATGGGATGTACATTGATTCTCAGTACATGTTGTGACGAATCAAAATTTGAATTTATGGAGAATAAATGTATAGAGGTTGGAATTCATATTGATTACATAAATGACTCACCACCTTATATCCCTTTCACTGGCAATAAAATCTATTACAACATTATGTTAGACGATAGAGCTGGTTTGAGTGCAGCTTATAAAATTTTGTATGAGACAAAGGAGAGAATTAAAAATGAAACATTTTGAATTAGTAAAAGAGTACGCATATCCAAGTGGTAGTGTTTATGTTCTTTATAATAAAGAAAAGAATTTCTACATTGAAACTACTTCTATGCAGGATGTAAATACAAAAGGAAAATCTCAGGAAATCATTATGACAGATGATGCAGATTTGATTAAAAAGAATCTCGTTCCGTTTGAGGAAAAGTGGCTTACAGCGATTAGTACACAGTACGGATGTCCACAGCATTGTCAGTTCTGTTTAGTACCAGAGTTAGGATTTCACGGAAATCTTTCTACAGAAGAAATGTGGGAACAGCTTGAATTTGTATTTAATCAGCATCCACAGGTCACAAAGAGCGACAAGATTAAAGTGGGCTTTGCACGTATGGGAGAACCACAATATAACTGGAAAAATATTTTACAGGTAATGAGAGATATGAAAACTTATAGAGAAGGATTTACTTTCTTGCCTTGCTACAACACAATTCTTCCTAAAGTGAAAGTATTTGGTAAGAGTCCAGTTGATGTTCTGAAGGACGAAGTTATGTCTGTAAAAGAGTATCTTGACGGATTTATGCACATTCAAATTTCAACAAATAGCACAAATGAAGATGAGAGAAAGTATCTGTTTGGTGGTGCTGATGTTGTAACTATCGAAGAGATGAAGAAAGAATTTAATAATATGCCGAATAACAATAGACTTATCACTCTGAATTTTATTTGTGGAGCAGGATGGGAACTTGATCCAAACAAGTTATATGGTCTTGATCCGAATGTGTTTTGTGTTAAAATTACACCTCTTAATACAACGACAGCTACTAAGGAGCATGGTCTTGAAGATGCAATTCAGTGGAATTGGGAGAATATGAATAAGATTAAAGAAAAGGTTGAGAGTTGTGGTCTAAAGGTAGTTGTAGATGTAGCTGCTAAAGCAGAATTACCATTATGCTGTGGTAACTTGGTTCAGGATTATAAAAAGAATAGATAGGAAGAAAGATTCGTTTCTTTTGAAAATTTTTACAGAGAATATAAGAACAGGAGGTAAAATTAAATGCATTATTGCGTTCATTTACTCACAAAAGAATTACCAAGTGAGAATAAAATTGCAGCAATTATGAAGCCATACAATTCAGAACTTATATATGGCTCAGATGAAGAAGACAAGCAGATTGATTATCCAGTTTTTACATGGGATTACTATCAAATCGGTGGCAGGTACAAGGCGGAATTAAAACTAAAAGTAGATGAAGAAGGATCTGCAAATAGAGAATATTATAATTGGGGCTATTATGACAGACAAGATAGAAACGGCAGATTATTTTTGTCAAGTCTTTTATCAACATTAAAAGAGAATATTACACCTAAATGGATGTACCATGAGGAAGATTGGTTTATGAATATGTGTTTTGGCGATGGATATATTCTTGTTGATGGAGCAAAACAAAGCGATGTTTTAAATATTAACAAGCTTGGATGTTACATATGTATTCTTCCTGACGGTTCAGCTATTGCAAGAGATTCATGGAATGGTAAAGATATTATCAAAGATGAAAAATTCGATGAAAAATATAAACAGGCTATAACAGATAATATGGATGGATTTATTACAGTGCTTGATATTCATGATTAAGAAGAATTATCGGTTTCCTTGGGAGGTGAAATAAATGACTTGTAAGTATCCAATAACTAGCAGAAGTTATAAATTTTGTTTAGGCTGTAGCGATATAGATTGTTGTGAAGATGCAGTTACTTCTAATATACCTATGCCAGAAGTTCAGCCACCAAAGAATGTTATTCCGTCTGCATCAGAAGCAAATAAAATGACAAACAATGCAATTGATAGTTACACTACACAGCAATTAGCAGAGTTATCAAAATTGATTAGAGATGCAATTGCAGATGGCAAATTTTCAATCAGTGAAGATGGCTGTTTAAAACCTGAAACACGAAAGAAATTAGAGGAACTTGGTTATAAAGTTGAAACTGGTACTCAGTACAATGAACCATATTACAGTATTAGTTGGAGAGAAACGAAATGAGGTGTTACATATCGGAAATTTAGTAGAAGAGATGAAAAAATATGATGATGTAGATGAACAGACATTGTGGTGGATAAATAAGGCACTTTCATATTCTGGGTATCCAAGTCATGTAGGAAAACAAAAAATAAAAGAACATATAAAGGAGATTGAAACGATGGAGAATAATAAAGTAAGACAGTTTATTGATTTACTTGTCAATGAAGAAGAAACAATTGAAAATGCAGCAAAGGTATCTGGAATTGGTGATATGAAATTAGTTGATGTTTTAAAAACTATTTCAGAGATGGAATTTGAAAGTATTAAGGCTTTTTCAAGTGCTGTTGCTGGTATGAATAGTATGAAGGAAGCTATTCATACAGTTAAGGATTTGGATGATGCATTAGTAGAGCTAAAGAAATCTTCTGAAAAGTAGAGAATATATAACTGTAAACAAAATGTAAATTGTGAATCTAGGAGGTGTATATGTTAAAGACTTTTGATGAGTTATCTGACGAGGAAAGTTTGTGTAAATATTGTTCAGCAACCGATTATGGGGAACATAAATCGTGCATTACACCAAATGGATATTATTGGTGCGAAGGTGCGCATTGTGAAGATGCTTACAGAGAATATTTAGATGATAACGAAACAAGTGAAAATGTTGTGAAATATGCAAGTAAAGTAATACTTACGAATAAGGAGGATATTGATGAGTACACCACTAAAATTTGAATTCGATTTTGAAGAGGTGTTTGAAGGAATTAAACAAGGTGTTATTAGAGAATTGGAAGAAATGAATTTTGATGCTGCAAAAGATAATGCTATCAATCAGATAAAGAGTGAAATTAAATCAAAGATAGAACTTACATACAGTGACGAAAGAGAATTAAAAGACGAGATAAAAAATGAAATCAAGGAAAGAGTTTATGATTCGATTATCAAAGAAGTCGGTGATAAATACGCTGATAAATTTAATGATTATGTAGAAAATCAGTTATCTAAAAATCCAGAACGTCTCAGTTCATTACAGAATATTATTAAATGCGAAGTGAGCGAGAATCTATATGAAAATTTGTATAGTTCTATAAGAAATGAAGTAATTGGACAGGTTAAGGATGCAACAACACAGTTATGTAATTTAATTGGTAACAATTCTGTCAAGGTTAAAGACTCTAATAAGACTATTAGCAAAGAAGAGTATGAGGATTTACTTGATAGAGATAGAAAATTAAGTGCATTAGAAGCAGGTGGAGTTGATAACTGGGAGTGGTATGGAGAATCACTAGCTCAGTATTATAACGAAGAATAGCACAAGAATTTTCGATTTCTTGTGAGGAGGTGAAATATTGGAGAAAGTAATTAAATATAGATGTTCTGAATGTGGAGAATTATTTGATGCACCTGAAGATGCTTTAGCTTGTGAAACAAGACACAAAAGAATTGAGAGAGCTAATGTGATGCTTAGGCATGGATATACATTAAAACAAATCAATGACGAGTGTGAGATTTGGGATTCTATACCAAAACATTTAGAGAATGTAAATACGGACAACTGTTTCAAAATCAGCTACTGGCAATGTTGTCAGCACCCTGCTTATAGAATTACTCGTATCTGTTTTGATGGAGAGGTAAATGTAAGAGGTTGTGGTTCGTGGAGTGGATATTATGGTGATCATCTTAAATTAAGTAGCAGTGACTTAATGAATCCAAGACCAAAGGAAGAGTTATTTATAGATAGTAGATATACAAGCAGATGGTAATTATATTTGGAGAATATTAAAGTGGAGGTAATTAAAATGACATTAAAAGATACAGTAGAAATGATGAATAGCAACGACTATAAGGAAAGGTTTAAAGCTGAGTATTATCAGTTAGAGATTCGAGTAAATGGATTGAAGAAGATACTTGATAAATGGGATAATGGAGAATTAGATTTTACTCCTACTTGTCCAAGAAATACATACAATAATCAGTTTGAATATATGGTTAATTATATGACTGTATTAGCTGATAGGGCAGCTATGGAAGGCATTGAACTGTAAAAACGTAAATTCGAAATTCTTTTAAATCGAAATAGAGAATATATAAGTGTAACAAGGCGATAGCCTAAAATATAAAGTTTAAAATTCAAAGTTAAAAAGGAGAGAACATTATGACAACAGAAAAGATGACAATTCACAAGGCACTTGCAGAGTTAAAAATCGTAGATGACAGAATTATTTCTGCAATCAATGGTGGTACTTATTGTGTAGCAAACAAGCATTCCAATGAAAAGATTAAGGGTGTGCCAGTTAAGGAATATGAAGGCGTTATGCAGGGCTACTACGACAAGGCAACAGACCTTATTAAAAGAAGAAATGCAATCAAGAGAGCAGTTGTTTTATCAAATGCTACAACAAAGGTTTCTATTAATGGTATTGAATACACAGTGGCAGAAGCTATTGAAATGAAGAATCATGGTGTAGAGTTTGATGAGAAGATGTTAGCCGCATTAAAGAAACAGTATGATAAGGCACAGGCTGAAATCCTCAAACAGAACGGTGATGACCTTGAAAAGAGAGCAGAACAGTATGTAATTGGCATTTACGGTTCTAAGGAAGGCAAGACTAATACAGATGATTTCGAGAAGACAAAGAAAGATTTTATCAATGCAAATTCATATGAGTTAATTGATCCTATTAAGATTTTAGACAAAATTAATACATTAGAAGAGAGCATTGCATCTTTCAAAGCAGAAGTAGATGCTTCACTTAGCACATCAAATGCTGTAACAGAGATTGAAATTAACTATTAAAGAGAGAATAGTTAATTAGAAGTTATTCACTGTTTACCGAAAACTTTAAACTACAACTCATCAGTCTTTTGCAGATATAGACTTATGTAAAGCTGAAAAAGAAATCTGCAAAATAATAAAAAATGCAAATTATTGAATTGATAAAAGATGATTAATTTATATGATTTGTATAATTTCAACTTACTACAGTACATAATTCGGCAAGATAATGGTGAAACCATTGGCTGATATGTATAACATCAAATATGAAATTATACTTTAATTATCAGATTGCCTACGATAATGATAGGTGTGTGCTGTAAAGTTTAAAGTTGTAAGACTCAAATAACAACGCTCAGAAGTTCAAAGTTTAAATTATGAGTCAAAGTTAAAAGAGTAAATAGTAAAGTTGTAAAGATTTATCAAAACCTTGATATACAGTTTAGCATAGTTGTATTTGGCTGTAAGCATCTGCAAGGCTGGTAAATGGTGAATAATTTTATATAAAACCTTGGGTGTTTTATGGAGTGTTTAAGCACTCCACTCTTCCAAGAGTGTGATTTATATGTTACAGGAATATTCGAGAGTAATTAACTTGAATATTCCATTAAACATCCAAGTGAAAGGTAATCCCAAAGGTTCACAAAACAATTGGATAGAGGCTATGGTTCTTAGCCGTTTATCAAATATTTTGATAATAAATGGTATTTTTTAAAGCCAATGAATCTGACATTTCTTGGTACAGATTGGAGAATATATAGTTATGGATAATATGTTTTTGGTGCAATATGAACCAATAACAACAATGACAAGAAGAATTTTATCTTTAGGTTTTGAGCCAAAACCAACTCAAGAAATGATTGAAAAATTTTATGATGAAGTAAATGCTTCTGATTTTTATCATAATTCAATTGTTCTTGTGGTTAAAGCAAAAAGTATGGAAGAAGTTAGAGAGCAGGTTATTGGAACTTTTAATGTTTTATATGGTAAGTAACAGAGAATATATAGTTGGAGGTGAGAATTTGATTCAAGTAATTGAGACAAATTTGAGTATTGACAAAGATGACACAATAAAAGATCATCAGTCACGAATTGTTGAAGTTGAAGATTGGGATACATATTGCAAAGCATTTGAAGAATATAATGGTGAAGCTGTTTATTTTAAGTCAAAGGCTATGCCTGGTAACAGTATCTTATCGAATTGCTCTATAACAGATCTAATATATGATGACATTCATCTATCTTGTATGATCTTACACCAATCAGGTTTTATTACGAAAAAACTTGCATATAGAATTGGTTTATAATCTATGATTCATTCGAATCACAATTTCCAATAAAAATGAAAACCAAATAGAGAATATATAAGTGAAGCAGTCGCAGTAATTCACTGTTTCTTTGTGAAATTTGAGGAGGTGAGAAAAGTGTCACAGTTTAGATTTAATGAAGATTTTGCAAATAATTGGAAGTCAGGACAGACAGTTACTTGTGAAGAAAAAGAGGATGGTTACTTAGTTGATAAGGTGACACTGATTGAAAAGGACGAACTTTTAAAACATGGTGAATTTATCACAATGAATGTTGAGATATTAGGACATATGCAATCAAATGGCGTAGATGATTTATTTATGTATGATAGAGATTTTCAACCAGGAGACACAGTACAACATTTCAAAGGTGGTTTCTATAAGATTATTGCCATTGGGATTAATACAGAAACAGAAGAAAAGATGGTTGTATATCAGAGCTTAAAGGATCAGAGAGTATGGATTAGACCATATGATATGTTTATCAGTAAAGTGGATAGAGAGAAATATCCAAACGCCTATCAGCCATATAGACTTATCAAAGTAAGAATTACTGTATAAATAGAGAATATAAGTGGTGGAAAATGAAGAATTTAGATACACAGCTATGTAAAGCAAAGAGCATTAGTAGTGGTCAATGGGTTTGTGGATATTATGTAAAAGGTTTAGATATGTATGGTAAAGAAATTTATATAATATTTGAACCAGCAACAGTATTCTATTCTCATGGTGAAACTGATGGTTTTGAAGAAATAGATCCAAAGACATTGTGTAGATGTACAGGCAGCCATGATAAGAATGGTAAGTTAATCTTTGAAAACGACATTCTAAACGGAGAATTATATAATGTAGTCTCTTATGGAAATGGTGAGAATGAATTTCTTGGAATGAATGTTGGTTGGTATGTTCAGAGAGATAACTTTGAATCATGGTGTGAATTAAATGATTTGGAAATGTATGAAGTAACAGGAAATATCTTAGATAATATCTAATCAGTCTTGAACAATTCAGTTCAAAAATTCCAAAAATCAAAACTGAATAGTGAATATTTGTATGGGTGGTTAAACAGCATACCCTTGGGCTTTTACGCTCAAAAATCACTGTTGAAGATAGATTTTTACATAAATTTATTTTCTGTGTTCCGTCCATTTGGGCGTTTAGATATAAGTTATCAATTAAATTTTATTATAAGGAGGATACTTTAGAATGGCATTCAAAGTACAAAAAGCAGTAAGAGAAAAAATTTACACAAAGGTAGCACTCATGGCACCTTCAGGCGGCGGTAAGACTTATTCAGCATTAAGACTTGCTACAGGAATGAAAGAGGAACTTGAAAAGATTACAGGAAAACCTTGCAGAATCTTAATGGCTAATACAGAGGGAGCAAGAGGTAGATATTACGCTAACGAGTTTGATTATGACATTATTGACCTCGTAGAGCCTTTCAATCCAGAGCAGTTTTCAGATGCAATTGATTTTGCAGTAAATGAAGGATATGACATTCTTCTTATGGATAGCACTTCTCCTGAGTGGGATGGTAAAGGTGGATGTCTTGAATTACAGCAGAAGGCTGGCGGTACATATCAGGCATGGGGTAAGGTAACTCCTAGACATGACGCATTCATTAATAAGCTTGCAACAAGTCCTATTCATTTAATCGCAACTATGAGAGGTAAAGATCAGTATGAGATTGAGAAGGATGATAGAGGTAAGACAAGCGTTAAGAAGCTTGGCGTTGGTGCAAAGCAGAGAGATGGTTTTGAGTATGAGTTCACTTGTACATTTACAGTAGACCAGAAAACACATATGGCAGAGCCACAGAAAGATAACACTCATATTTTTGAGAATGACAATGCAACACTTCTTACAGAAGCACATGGTCAGAAGATTATTAAGTGGGCAAACACTTCTGATATTGAGCCAACAAGACCTAAGTTCACAGCATCTACAGCAGCAACAGAGCCAACAGAAGATATTACAGCAATCAAGAAAGAGATTATTTCTCTTTGTACTCAGCTTGGAGGAACAAAGAACGAAGCTCTTATGACAACATTAAAAGAGTTTGTACCTAGCGGAAATCCAAATGCAATTAAGGATATGCAGAAAGCAAAGGATTGTTTAGCAAAGATTAAAGAGATTCAGCTAGTGCAGGCGTAATTATAAGGAGGACAAAAATACATGAATAAAGTAATTTTAATGGGAAGACTCACAAGAGATCCAGAGGTAAGAATGAGTGGAGATACAGCAGTGGCAAGATTTTCTCTTGCCGTTGACCGTAGATTTAAGAAAGACGGAGATCAGACAGCAGATTTTATCAGTTGTGTAGCATTTGGTAAAACTGGTGAGTTTATTGAGAAGTATGGTCATAAGGGTACAAAGTTTGTTGTAGAAGGACGTATTCAGACTGGTTCTTATACAAATAAAGACGGTCAGAAAGTATACACAACAGATGTTGTTGTTGAGCAGGTTGAGTTTGCAGAGAGTAAGGCTTCTGCTGATGATAATACAACAAACAACACTGTCAATTCAAACGCACCAACTAACACAAGTTTTATGGATATTCCAGATGGCATTGATGAGGAACTTCCATTTAATTAAAAGAGGTAGATATGGCAGATAAAAAAGAAAGAGAATATGTCTGCGCATACAAGTATTGTTTACACCACGGACAAAAGGTTAAAGCCTCTGAGTCCGTGGTAATAAACAAGAAACATTACCATTGGGATTGTGCAGGTATGAAACAAGAAATTAAAGACTGTGTAGATGCTTATATGGATTGTATAGAAGATAAAACACAGTTCCCTATTGCATGTAGAGCAATAAACACAATGGTTTTTAAAAACAAAGTACCTATAGAGTTTATCAGAAAAAATATTGAATCATCGAAATTATATTATTCAACAAAACCTGTTCAGATTCTATATGGACTTAGAAAGCTATTTTACGAAAAAGAATTTAAAGCATAGGCGGTGAGTAATTGCTAATCGAAAAAACTGACATCGAAAAAGCTAAAGATAAACTTGGCGATAATAATGCCTTTTTAATGGCAGAACTGCTTGAATTAGAAAATTTTGATGACAAAAATCTGAAAGCCTGTTGTCCTTATCATAATGAGGACACTGCAAGCTTTATATATAACAAGAAAAATAAGACTTTTCATTGTTTTGGATGTAATAAAACGGTAGATATTATTGATGTCTTAATGGAAAAAGGAAACACATTCTTAGAAGCTGCCAAGTATCTATTCGAGAAGGCTGGTATCGAATACAGTTTTGGCGAAAAGGATGTAAGAACTCGTCACAATTATAGATATCCACATGAAGAACCAATAAATGAAAAAGAGCATGTAGTTGACTATTGGGGAAAGCGTGGCATTTCAAAAAATGTAATTGACTATTTGGATATTCGAGAGGATTCACATGGTAACGGTGTATTTAACTTTTATGATACAAATGATGTTTTGACTATGGTTAAGTACAGACCTGCAAGAACTGTTGAAAAACATTCTGGTCAACCTAAAACATGGTGTCAAAAAGATGCTGATACATCAGCACTTTTGTTCAATATGAATAGAGTTAATACGTCAAAGCCGTTACTTATAACAGAAGGCGAGACAGATTGTGCGAGTGCTATTGAGGCAGGATATATCAATACAGTAAGCGTTCCTCTTGGAGCTGGCAATCTTCATTGGATTGAAGAAAATTGGGATTGGTTAAACAATTTTGATTCTATTATCATATGGTCTGATAATGATGAAGCTGGCATTAAAATGAGAAAAGAATGTATTTATCGTCTTGGTACATGGCGAACAAAATATATATCAACACCTGAATTCTTTGAAAAAGAGAATGGCAAGAGAGTTCCACTAAAGGATATCAATGATTGTTTACAAGTTGGAGGAAAAGAATTTGTTATGAATCTTATTTCAGAAGCAAAGGATGTTCCTGTAAAAAGTGTTGTTGATTATTCAGAGATTGAGGAACTTGATATTTCTCAGATGGATGGTGTAAAAACTGGCATTAAACCATTAGACGATGAATTGTTAAAAATCTTCTATGGAACATTGACGGTATTATCAGGAAGACCTGGTAGTGGTAAGACAAGTATTATTGATCAGACAATAGCAAGGACTATTGATGATGGTAGTCCTGTATTTTTGTTTAGCAAGGAAATGCCAGAAAGAATGAGTGCAAACTGGTTTAATACAATTATCGCTGGCAGAAGAAATATGGTTGAAAGGACAAGCCGAGACAACCGTAAATATTACATAGTGCCACAAGCAACACAAAAGAAAATGCAAGCACATTATAATAAGAAGCTTTTCATCTACAGAGATGACGAGCCAAATGATGTAGATTCAGTTTTAAAATCTGCTGAAGAATGTGTTAGAAAGTTTGGATGCAAGCTAATTGTACTTGATAATCTTATGATGATTGACTTGAATTGTTCTGAAAGTGACAAAAATACGGCACAAACAAATCTGATAAATGCACTTATTAAGTTTGCTGCTAAATTCAATGTAGCTGTTGTTCTGATAGCACATCCGAGAAAAACACAAGATACAAATTCTGATATTGAAATGTATGACATATCTGGTACTTCTAATATTATCAATCTGGCTATGAGATCCATAGGTCTTAGAAGAGTTTCCAAAAAAGAGAAAAATGATCCGAAGTCTAAATGGCATAACTACGATGTAGTTTTAACTGTTATAAAAGACAGATTACTTGGCAAGGCAGACTTCCAGATGGGATTATGGTATGACTTGACATCACGTAGATTTTATACAGATTACGATGAATATGACGCAAAATTTGCATGGGATGACAATGTATATACCGACAGGCTTCCATATGTTGACAGAAGCATAGATAACACATTTCCAGACAAATAAGGAGAATAAATTATTATGATGGATGAAGAATTAGATTTTTTACTTGGAACGATGCAATGGTCGTTTTCAAGACTGAATTCATATTATAATTGCCCTTACGAATGGAAACTCCATTACTTAGAATGTAATAAATCTGAGAATGGTTTTTTTGGAGAATATGGTTCACTTATTCATAAAATCCTTGAAAAATATGAAAAAGGCGAACTTTCCTTGTTTGAATTGAATGAGTATTATGAGGAACATTTCGATGAGGATGTTCCTCACGATGCTCCACCAAATAAATTCGTAAATATTAGGCAATCATATTATGACAAAGGTATTGATTACCTTGATAACATTGACCTTGATTTAGAAAAATATGAAGTTCTTGGAGTTGAGAAAAAAGTAGAATTTAAAATTAACGACAAGGATTTTATCGGATATATAGATTTACTTGTAAAGGATAAAGAAACTGGTGAGATTATTATTATTGATCATAAATCCGCAAGTATTAAAATTCTGAAAAATGGTAAGATAAGCAAATCTGACCAACAGCATTTCTTAGATTTCAAACGACAGCTCTATTTATATTCAATCCCTGTAATAAAAGAATATGGCTCTGTTTCAAAACTTAAATGGAACATGTTTAAGGATCAAAAGTGGATAGAAGTGCCTTGGATTCAAGAAGAGTACGATGAGGCTATTCAGTGGGCAAAAGATACTCTTGAACTGATTGAAAATGAGAAAGAATGGCGACCTAATCCAGATTATTACTATTGTCATTATCTTTGCGGTCAGAGAAATCATGCATGTGAATACAAACCACAACCAACGAGCAAGAAGAATGAAATCGACAATAGACAGTATAACCCTGAAACTGACTCATATGAGTAGGAGGTGATATTATCAGTAACTATACAGTATATCATTTGCATACAGAAGATTCTTTATTAGATAGTTGTACAAATTATAAGTTATATGTAGACAAGGCAGTAGAACTTGGACAGAAAGCTATTTGTTTTACAGAGCATGGCAATATTTACAATAATATTGAGAAGAAAATGTATGCAAATAGCAAAGGTTTAAAATATCTACACGGTGTTGAGGTTTATTTGACAGCAGCACTTGAGCCAAAACAAAGAGATAATTACCATACAATTCTTATAGCAAAGAATTTTGAAGGTGTAAAAGAAATAAATACATTGGTTGATTTGTCTACGCAATCAGACCATATGTATTATAAGCCAAGAATTACATTCGATGAATTTTTTAATATTTCTGATAATGTCATTAAAATTTCTGCATGTCTTGCATCTCCATTGAGTAAATATCCTAATTTTATTGGAAAACTGGTTAATGAAAAAATAGTTGAATTAGAAAAAAATAAAGAAATAGAAACTAACAGACTTTATATAGAACTAAATTCAGAAACTGCAAGGGATCAGTGGATTGAAGATAGCACAATTATTCATAACACATCTTATGAAATATATGTAGAACAATGTATTGAAAAATCCAATAATGCATTTGATTTACAGATAGAAGAAGCAAAATCAGAATTGGAAAATGCAAAGATTGTATATGACAAACTGATGAAAACATATGACTATTATGAAATTCAGCCGCACGTCAAGTCTATGGATCAGATTCGATATAACAAAATGCTTTATGAGGCATCAAAAAAATATAACAAGCCTTTAATAGCTGGAACAGATACACATAGTATTGATAGTTACAAGGCTGAGTGTAGGAGTATTCTTCAGAAAGCAAAACATATTGAGTTTTCAAACGAAGATGAATTTGACCTTACATATAAATCGTATGATGAGTTAGTTGATATGTTCAGACAGCAAGGCTCTTTACCTATGGATGTTGTGTTAGAAGCTATTGAAAATACTAATCGCATGGCTGATTCTGTTACAGATTACGAATTAGATACAGCTTTTAAATATCCGATTCTCTATGACAATGAAGAAGAGGTATTTGTAGAGCGTATCTATAGAATGTATCACGAAAAGCTTGATAAAGGAATTATTCAACCAGATCCACGATATGAGGAGAATATAAAAGAAGAACTTCGAGTATTTAAGAAGATTGGTATGGTTGGATTCATGCTTTTCATGTCAGAATTGGTATGTTGGTGTTGGGATAATGGTATACCAATTGGTTTTTGTAGAGGTTCTGTTGGTGGTTCAACTATTGCATATTTAACAGATATTATTGATGTAAACCCTGTAGTATGGAATACGGTGTTCTCTCGATTTGCCAACGAGGATAGAAAAGAGATTGGTGATATTGATTTGGATATTGCACCATCACAAAGACATTTAGTATATGAGCATATCATTGAAAAGTTTGGTGCTGATAAAACAGCTTATGTGTTGGCTATCGGCACGATTTCTGACAAAGGTACTATTGATGAGATTGGACGAGCTTTGAATATGCCACTTGGAGATGTCAAGCAAGTAAAAGCTCAGTATTCATTATTTACCGATGGTATTACTGATTGCAATGACAAGATTAAGAAAATTGAATCTATTGATGGATATGAAAATAATGAAAAGTGCTTAAAAGACTTGGAAGAACTTAGAAGTAAACTTGAGTATAACGAAAAGTCTTTGAAGGACTTAAAAGAAAAGCAATATCCTAAGTTATTCTATTATTTTGACGGTCTTGTAGGAACGGCAATTTCTCAGTCGATGCATCCAGCAGGTATTATTGTAAGTCCAGTAACACTACCTGATAATTATGGAACATTCTGGTCTAAGGATGGCAAACGTATTTTGAGTATTAATATGGAAGAAATTCATGAAGTTTCCCTTGTAAAATACGATTTGCTTGGTCTGAAAAACATAGAAATTATCAAAGATACATGTGAATTAGCACATATTCCGTATCCAAAATCCCATACGGTCAATTGGAATGACGAAAAGGTTTGGGCGCATATTGCAGATAGTCCAGTAGGCATATTTCAGTTTGAATCAAAATTTGCCTATGATTCAATGAAAAAGTTTGAATGTCATTGCGTAAACGACTTGTCGCTTGTAAACGCTTCAATCAGACCTTCAGGAGAATCATATAGAGATAGGTTATTAGCACATGAACCAAACAAAAATCCATCGGAGTTGATTGATAAATTGTTGGAAGATAATCATGGATTCCTTATATTCCAGGAGGACACAATTAAATTCCTTACAAATATTTGTGGTTTGAGTGGTAGTGACGCTGATAATATTCGTAGAGCTATTGGACGTAAGCAAAAAGATCGTCTTGAAGCTGCGTTACCATCTATTCTTGAAGGATATTGTAATATGTCCTCTCAGCCTAGAGAAATTGCAGAAAAAGAAGCACAAGCCTTTTTGAAGATTATAGAAGATAGTTCTAATTACCAGTTTGGTTTTAACCATTCAACAGGATATTCAATGATAGGTTATATGTGTGCTTATCTCAGATATTATTATCCGAAAGAATTTATTACTGCATATCTAAATAACGCCAATAATGAAGATGACATTATGCTTGGTACAGAATTAGCAAAACAACTTGGTATTACAATTCATAGTATCAAATTCAGACATTCTACTGCAAAGTATTCTTGTGATAAAGATGGTATTTACAAGGGTATTGCTTCTGTAAAGTTCCTAAACGAAGACGCTGCAAATGATTTATATTCCATTAAAGATGAGAAATTTAATACATTTATTGACTTATTGGTAAGAATTTCTGACCTCAAAGTTGACAGCAGAAAACTTGAAATATTGATTAAACTCGATTTCTTTGAAGAATTTGGTGGTATTCGTTATCTACTTACTTGTAGTGATTTGTTTTCAAAATATTATGGCAAGAAACAGATGAAGAAAGATAAGGCACTAGAGTATGGACTTGATTTTGATGTATTAAGAGAATGTTCTGGCAAGGAAACTCAGAAGACGTTTATGGAATTAGATAGTGTAAAACTACTTAATAAACTCTTGCAGAATATCCCAAATGAGAAAACTGATATGCGAACAAAGATTGCTTATCAGATAGAAAATCTTGGGTATGTAGATATTGTTGATAAAAAGCTTGCAGGTTATTGTGTGGCATTGGATCTCAATGTTGACTATTCTCCACGATTGAAGCTGTATGCATTGGCAAATGGTAACACAATTCCAGTAAAAATTAGCAAGAAAATATTCAAACAGAATCCTATCAGACGTGGAGATATTGTAAAAGTCACAAATCAATATAAAAAACAAAAAATGAAAAAGGTTGATGGTGAATGGCAAGAAACAGATGAGCAAGAATGGTGGGTTTCTGAGTACCAAATTTGTTAGGAGATGTAAATGAAACAGTATTATACAGACAAAAAGTATAAAGAATTACTGTCGCACATGGTTGTATTAGTAGACACTCGTGAGAATACTAATAAAAATGTTACTGATTGGTTTGATAGGAATAACATCAAATGGAAGTCAAGAGCATTGAAAACAGGTGATTATGGTCTTATGGTTGAGAGTTGCCCTGAATTGGGCTTCTCAATCGACACATATTTTAGTGACGAACTTTGTATTGAACGAAAGAATTCCGTAAGTGAGTTAGCTGGTAACATAGCAAATGCAACTAAAGATGATGACAGAATTTTTAAAGAATTTAATCGAATGATTAATATAGAGAAAAATTATCTTCTTATAGAGAATGACAGCATAGAGGATATTTTTACAGAGAACTATAAATCGAAATTGAATCCGACATCGTTTTTTAGAACATTGCTTACATGGCAAAGCAGAAATAACATGCACATTTATTTTGTAGAAAGAGAATATATGGGTAGGATGATATACGAATTATGTAAAAATTGTTTGGATTCCAAGATATTGAAGTAAAGGAGAAAATATGGACAAGGTAAAAGTTTTTGAAGGACTATTAAATAAGTTTGAGACAGATGAGATTAGAAATTATTGTACTGATATGATTAAGGAAATTCCAGATTATATCTTCACAATTCCAAGTAGCACGTCATTTAAGTATCATAATAAAACACAGTGTCAGCCGCATGGTCAGATTTTTCATATTTTAATGTTTGCAGAAGTAATGAATTATGTTCTTGGATTAGAGTATGTAAAAGAAAAGACCAATGAGCGACAGCGAGATTGTTTACGCTGCACACCAATTTTTCATGATGCAATTAAATGTGGGTTAAATGGTTCTCAATATACAGTACATGAACATCCGATGCTTGCTGGTGAGTGGGTGAGAAATACATCTGTTGAGCATGATGTAGACGCTAATACAAAAGCATACATTGCAAGATTATGTGAAAGTCATTCTGGCGAATGGACTTCTACAAAGAGAAGCAAGACGGTATTACCAAAGCCTGAAAATGACGAGCAGTTCTTTGTACATATGTGTGATTATTTAGCAAGTAGGTCAAATCTTGATATGACATATTCTGATGATGTAGTTTCTGCATTAGGTGGTGTTGATATTCCAAAGGAAGAGTTACCAGATATTGATTCTTATGTAATTACATTTGGAAAATATTCAGGAAAGACGCTCCCGCAAATCAAAGAAATTGATCCTGGTTATATCTCATGGGCAAAAGAAAATATGAGTAGAGAACCAGTAAGAAGTTTATTAGCCCAACTGTAGAGAATAATATAGCAGAGGATTTCTGGAATGCCCATAAATAGGGCATTTCAGAGACTCAAAAAGCCAAGGAAAGACGGATTTCTTTTGTATACAATATATAGTGTGCGGACAACATAAAAACATACTATATATTGTACATTGAAACAATAAAAATAACAAAATAGGAGGATTTATGAGTTCAAGAGATAATTCATATGCAAATACAGACAAAAAGACATTGTTCTTATCTGATGATGTAGACAACGAATCTATTGGTAAATTAACATGGAGCATTTTACAACAGATTCAAGAAGATGATGAGAAAGATGAGAAAGAGAAAGATTATAAGCGTGAGCCAATTAAACTATATATCAACTCGTATGGTGGATCTGCTTATGAGATGTGGGGATTAATTGATATTATTCTCAATAGCAAAACTCCAATCTATACATATTGTACAGGATCTGCAATGAGTGCAGCTTTTAAGATTTTCTTAGCAGGGCATAAAAGATTTTGCTATAAACATTCAACATTTATGTATCATCAGATAAGTTTTTGGAGAAGTGGTAAATATCAGGATTTGGTAGAAGACAGAGAAGAAATGGACTGGCTGAATAAAAAGATTGAAGAATATGTAATCGACAGAACCAATCTCACAAAAGATGATATTAATGAGATTCGTGAAAAGAAGAAAGATTTCTATATTCATTCTGATAAAGCAGTCAAGTACGGAATTGTCGATGAAGTTTTATAAAGAACAGAGAATAATACAGTAGCAAGAATAAACTGATTTCTCATAGGAGGTGAATTATGAGCAAATCAAAGGAAGAATTATATGAGTATTTTTCATATATGCAACAAGAGGATAACAAATCACTTTTGGGTGGTATGGCTTGGGATGATATTGCTTGGAATATTAAATATGCAGAAGACAATGGAATATCAAGAACACAACTAGGTTTTGATTTCCCTAAATTACTTGGACATCTGATTATTGATGATGAAACATATGAAAAGAAAAAGAAAGAATACGCTGAAAGTATTGAAACTTATAACCATAATGCAGACTTGTTAAGAGCTAATAAATGGAAATATAAGCTAGTCGATGATTCAGAAGAAAGCAGACGACATTTGGCTGATACATATATTCAGTACGCAGAAAATTGTAAAGAATTACTAAAAGACCTAGATGTGTATCACAAAGAATATTTGGATTATATAAAAAGCAATAAACAATAAACGACAGTTTCTTGTGAAAGTTAAGGAGGTAGTAAATGAGAATAGCATTAACAGGTCATAGACCTCAGAGATTAGGATTACCAGATGATGAGTTAGATATTAAATGGACAAGAATTGGTCATTGGATTTTTAATCAAATACTTGATGTGTCTGATGTTTATTGTGGTATGGCAAATGGCTCTGATATTTTAATTGGGTTAAATACTTGTATTATTAAGGAGAGATACAGAGCAGCTTCGCCAGAATTAGAGAAGAATAGAAATTTAAAATTACATTGCATATTACCATGTAAAAACTACAACTCGTCTAATAAATATTACAATAAGTTAAGAACTGAAGCTGATGAATGGGTTGAGTTATCAGATGAATTCTACAAAGGCTGTGACAATGTGAGAGATCAATATATGGTTGATCATTGTGATGTACTTCTTGCAATTTGGGATGGTAATAAATCTGGTGGTGTTTGGTCAACAATTCGTAAAGCACAGAAAGCAGGTAAGAAGATTATTTACTGTCCAAAAGAGATTTTAGAAAGAGAATAATATAGTAACAGGAAACCATTATTTCATGTGGAGATTAGGAGCAAAATATGACATTAGATAAAGAAACGATGAAAGTAAGCACAGCATTAAGAATTGCAAAACAGTATTATCCACAGGATAAATTAGAACACGCACTTAGAGTTGCTACATATGTATCAGAAAATATCTTTATTCCATACGATTTAAGAAATGAGTGTGTGGCTTTGGCAATTATGCATGATCTTGTAGAAGATACAAATTTTAAATCATCTGGTTTGCCAGATAATTTCAAAAACGCATTATTACTCTTAACTAAACCAGACGATCTTTCGTATGATGAATATTGTCAGAGGTTTAAGAAGTATAACACAAATGATTATTTGTGTGCATATTGGGTTAAATTAGCCGATATGAAAGATCATTTGTCACTAACAGATACACTAACAGATAGGTTAAAAGAAAAGTATCTAAGTGGATTGAGATATTTATTATAGAAAGGGGTAAATATGAAAGTAATTTTACAGTATACAGATTGTATGTCTGATGATAAGAATATTTTTGGAGTATTAGCTAGAAACAATGTAGAAGTAATTGAAACGAAACAAGGACAGTTTTCAGTTTATCCACTTGTTACAATTAGAGTCAAAGATACAGATACACTCAACAAAATTTTAGAGCAACTAAATGAGAAATCGGTTTATGGAGTTAGAATTGTAAAAGTAAAATCAGATAAATCATTTGTTGAAAGATTAAAGATGATGTTTGAGTAATTTTGAAAAATAAAAAAGGAGAATACATTAATGAAAAATATCGCAACGACAATTGCTTATGCATCTGCATGGATTGCAACATCAATAGCAGTAATTTTTGCAATTAAATATACAGAATCTGCTTGGTGTCTCTGGGCGTTATTGTTTCCTGCTTGTATTAAAGCTAGTGTTGATATTAGTACGAGCAATGACGGTGATGATAACGAAGAAGATTAGACTATTATTTCATGTGAAAGGAAGAGATAGATATATGGGAATAAGATATATGTGTAAAGAAAGAGAAGATAATTTAATTGACATCAATGTATATGGTCATGGATGTATGGAAGGACTATATAACTGTGAAGGTAGATTCAATACAAAACATGTTTTTAGTGATGGATTCAACCCTGATAGTGGTTGGTATCGTATAGCTGATTATAGAGTAAATGACTTGAAAGTTTTTAGGAAGAAAGGAATTAATATTACATACGATGATAGTTGTAAATACGTTAAAGAATTAGTAGAAAATAATAAATAAAAATTCATAGTAATCTAAACTTTCTTGCGATTTAAAAAAGGAGAGTAAAATGAGCGCAGATAACGGAATTTATATTTTAAAGACAAAAGATCAGTACAGAGTGGCACATCTTTGTGCTATTGATAATGTAACATGGTCAGTAATTGACGGTGACTGGTGTACTGATATGAATAAGAGAGGAAAACTTGTTCCAACTAGAGTTGTTGAAATGTGGGGAAATTGTAAATATACAAGAAATGAAAACAAAGCATTTGAAATTGCACACAAATGGGCTAGTAGCCTTCCTATATGTGAATATGGAGTGAATGTTATTACATACAACAAGACATGGAAACACATTGTAGAAGATGAAAAAAAGTATGCAGAAAAAGAAATTTATTTTATTAACAAACAAGGAACAGACGAAAAAAATGAGTGGTATAAGTGCCAGTTAGAACGCTTGCAAAAAATTATTAATGGAGAATATTCATAAATATAACTTATAAGCTATAATATAATATGCTTCGCATATCTTAGAGCAATTCGCTCATTATTCCACAAGGAAAAGAGAATAAATAATCAGGAGGTGAACATATGGTTGATATGGTTGCAGAACCAGTTTGTTTCAAATTTATTATCAATACAAAGAAAAATAAAACATTTCAGATGGAATGGTATGTTTATTATCATGATTCCAATACACAAAAAATTATTAAATGGAATGTATTTAATCATGGTACTTTTGCAGAAAAAGTTAATAAGTTATTACAAGAAAATTTGTCAAGAGATGAATTTGCAGATGGTTTAAAAAAATATCTTATGTATTATTTTTGGTCTAAATGTGAATATGAAATAATTTTATCACCTTGGACTGGACAAGCAGATGATATTAAGATTGATGTTTATGACCAAATAATGATGAATTTTGATAGGTTTGTTGATTATGTTTGGCAGTTTACAAAATAAAAAAATAAATGTTTATTGTGGTTGGTATAGAAATACAGTTGTTAAACAACGACCTGTAATAAAAAAAGATTTTGTGTTTCAAATAAAATGTTTGGAATGTAATGGCAGTGGAATTTTCGATTGTGGAATTAAAGAAGAAAACGAAACTTGTGTTTCTTGTAATGGAACAGGGAAACAATATATTGGAACAATATAACATAATAAATGATTTTTTCATATGAAAATACATTAGGAGGACTAAAATGAAACAGGCGAGTATTCCATTATATATAAGGTTTGGTGAAATACCAACTGACGAAATAAGTGAAGTGCATAGAGGAGATTCAGTAATCAGAGAGGAAGGAGGAGTGTCTGTATGGAGAGCAGTTGAGTCTAATGGATTGTATTATCCTATACTCCCAGAAAACCCCCAATAAAAATGCAATAGCGGATTATTTTGTTTTATTATTGGAAAGTGATAAAAGCGTTTATTTAGTAACGGGAGATGAATTGTTCATTGAAGGTGCCGACAGAGAACCTTTATTAAATAATGTAAAAATTATTAAAGAAATCACAAAATATTATAGAAAATAATTTGAATAAAAATATAGGAGGACAAAATGGGGACAATCACAATTTTACCAGAAACAACAAAGAATCCAATAACGCTAATGGGACGAAGGGCAGGATGTTGTTGGAATGCAAATATTACAGATGATGAAAAAAATTATAAGCGTGGTCTTGATTGTATCAAATCAGGTCATGGAAGAGTAATGGAATATCCAAATGTTGAAATGATTATAGATGGATATTCGGCAAAAACAATCCGAGAATATTACACTCATATTGTTGGAGCAAGCAGATTGCAGGCAAGTACAAGGTATATTGATTATTCTAAAGGAAACGGATTTGATTATGTAACACCACAATCAATTAGTAACGATGAAGATGTTGCTGCAACATGGCATAGTGTTATGAGCTATATCAATACTAATATTCAGCATCTCATTAATAACGGAGTACCAGTCGAAGATGCAACAATGTTACTCCCATTAGCTTATTGTACAAAAATGGTAGATAAACGTAATCTCAGAAGTCTTATTGAAATGAGTAGAGTTAGAATGTGCAGTCGTGCTTATTGGGAGTATAGAGAGTTATTCAAAGACATTTGCAATGCATTAAGAGAATATTCAGATGAATGGAAATGGATTGTAGATAATCTTTTCCATGCAAAATGTGATGAAGTTGGATATTGTACAGAAAGCAAGTCGTGTGGTAGAAAACCAAAAAGAAAGTAAATGTAATTATTACATGAGAAAGGACTAAATTATGCAGTTTTTATTATCAGAAGAAGAAATGAAACAAGGCTTTCCTCTGCTTTATAGTTATTCGACAGAGCTTCCGATGGAAGAGGCTTTTGATGAAGAAAAGAATCTGAATAACCAAGGATTCTTTACATATATGGAAGATATAGGACGAGGACAGTGTAAAATTACAGTATTTATTAAAGATAATTAGGAGGGATTGAATGAACAAAAGCGATATTGCAGAAAGAGTGAAGCTACTCAATAAAGCTTCAGAAGCTTATTATAATACAGGACAGCCTATTATGAGCGATACTGAGTTTGATAGTAAACTTGAAGAATTGAAACAATTTGAAGAGGAGACTGGAATTGTATTAGCAAATAGTCCAATACATAATGTCGGAGCAAAAGTATTAAACAACATAAAAGAAGTAGCACATAAAACACCAATGTTGTCACTTGAAAAGTGTCATAGTGTAGAAGAAATTATTAAATTTACAAATGGTCACAATTTAGTAGCATCTGTAAAACTTGATGGTCTTACTGTAAGACTTACTTATAAAGATGGAAATTTGATTTTAGCAGAGTCTAGGGGAAATGGTATTGTCGGATCTGATGTAACTGAACATATTAAGCAGTTTACAAATGTGCCATTACATATTAATAAAGAAGGAACTTATGTAATTGATGGCGAAGCATTGATTAAGTTAGATGATTTTGCGGAAATTAATAAAAATGGAGAATATAAGAATAGTCGTAACCTCGCAGCAGGTACATTGTCAAGTCTTGATACATCAGTGGTAAAAGATAGAAAATTATCTTGGTACGCTTGGGAAGTTGTTGAAGGTTATAGAAATAATTCTTTTTCTGAAACACTAATCAATGCACAGGATCTTGGATTTGACGTAGTTCCATTTGCTAATTTGTCATTGACTTTAATGTCTGTTAATGAAGCTATTGATTGTTTTTTAGACATAGCGAAGGAGAAATTTCTTCCTCAAGATGGCGTGGTATTTAAGTTTGATGACATTGAATATGGTAAATCTCTTGGTAATACTTCTCATCATTTCAGAAATGGTATTGCTTATAAAGTGTTTAACGATTCAGTAGAGACAACATTAAGAAACGTAGAATGGAGTTGTGGCAAGACAGGTGTTTTAACACCAGTTGCAATTTTTGATACAGTAGATATTGATGGTAGCGAAGTTAGTAGAGCATCACTACATAATATTTCCGTTATGAAACAACTTATGAGAAGAATGTGGAAAGGACAGCATATTGGAGTATACAAAGCTAATCTTATAATTCCTGCTATTAGATGGGCAGAAGAAATTAATAGTATTGAAGATTTAATAGATGAAGTAGAGTTTTTTGAAATTCCAAATAAATGTCCTATTTGTGGTCAGTCTACTGAAATTGTAAAAGAGAATGATTCAGAAGTTCTTATGTGCGGAAATCCAAACTGTAAAGGTAAGCTTTTAGGTAAGTTGGTTCACGCAGCAAGCCGAAATACATTGGACATCGAGAATTTGTCAGAATCAACTATTGAAAAATTCATCAATCTTGGTTGGTTAAATTCAATTAAGGATATTTATCATTTATCAGACTACGAAAATGAAATGAAAGTTTTAGATGGTTTTGGTAAGAAATCGGTTGAAAAACTTCTTAACTCTATTGAGAGATCACGCAATACATCTTTAGAAAGATTTATCTATAGTTTATCAATTCCATCAATCGGAAAATCAGTAAGTAAAGATATCAGTAAATTATGTGAAGAGAATTTTAATAATTTTATTGGTTTGATGAAATCTTCACCAGAAAAATTATTAACCATTAATGGTTTTGGTATTACGATGATGAACTCAATGACGAAATGGTGGTATGAGAATTCGTTGTGGGTATATGAATTATCAAAAGAGTTTACTTTTGAAACACCTAATGTAGTATTAGAGGAAATTCCAAAAACATTAAATGGTAAAACATTTGTTGTAACAGGTTCTGTCAATCATTATAAAAATCGTGACGAATTGAAAGCCGATATAGTTACTCATGGCGGTACAGTAGTAGGATCTGTAAGTTCTAAAACATCTTATCTTATTAATAACGATATCAACTCAACATCATCTAAGAATCAAAAAGCAAAATCTTTGAACGTTCCCATTATCTCAGAAGATCAATTCTTAGAAATGATTCATTAATCTTTGTTTTCAAACAGAGAATATATCTATGTAATAAATCAAACCAAAATCCATTATACAACAGAACAAGGAGAAACAATGAAGAAACGGTTAGCAATTTTAGCATGTTTATTTGCTGTATCTTTTCCTGTCGTCCCCGTTTGGGGACAGGATAGCAGCATTTTAAAAGACAACTTAGTAGCAGGTGTAACAGAAGATATGACTTTTGTTATAGAAGAATCTATTTCTAAAGCACAAGTCGATGTTATATCAAAACGACAACTAGATAAAATTCAAGAAGCTGTAACAAAAATAAATGCTTTAGATACTTCTGATACAAAAGAATGGTTTAAGAATTATAAAGAAATTGAACAAGAATACTCTGTATGGGTTGATCCTGATGAGTCTATTTATGATTATTGTAATTCATATGAGTTAGAATTGTTATTCAGAATAGTAGAAACTGAAGTGCGTGGAGATACATATTTTGACGAAAAGGTAAATGTTGCAAGTGTGATTCTAAACAGAATGGAACATGACGATTTCCCAGAGTCAATGCATGATGTTATTACACAATATCCACAATTCTCAAGTTATACAAGTGGTGCTTATAAAAATGTAACTGTAACAGAAACAACAATATTGGCTTGTGAATATGCATTTCAGTTTGGAGATACAACGAATGGGGCATTATATTTTGATTCAACTAATGGTAATTCATGGGCTGATAAAAATAGAGAATTTTTATTTAAAGATAGTGTCGGTCATAGTTTTTATAGATAAGGAGAATTGATGCTGAATAGAGAAAAATATGCAAAAGAGATTATTGAAATCGCGTGCAATGGGGGGAACATTGCCGTCGTTAATGGAAAGCTGGAAAATTGCAGAAAAACACAGTGCAACGAGTGTAATTTTAATGGCGGCACAATAAGAGATTGTGAAATAAAGACGAGAAAATGGGCGAACAGCGAATATGTCGAACCGATTGAACCGCCGGTTGATTGGAATAAAGTTCCAGTTGATACACCGATTCTTGTGAGACATAGCGAATCCTGTGTATGGGATCGGAGATACTTTGCAAAATACAACAACTGATTAGTGTATGCATGGAAACAGGGCACTACATCATGGAGTGCTGAAGATCCGGCATATGTATGTGATTGGAAATATGCAAAATTAGCGACAAATCAGATAAAGAAGGAGAATAAAACAATGAAAACAGAATTTACTTTAAATTTAGACAGTCTTACAGACTTAAATAATTTTGTAATGGAAATCTCATCACAAATTCCGTGTGATGTTGATGCAAAATATGGAAGACAGGTTGTAGATGCAAAATCTTATCTTGGATTAGTCACGATTTCTATTCATCCTGTAACGGTAGTAATTAATACCGATAATGAGGATTATATTAAAAGATTCAACGAAATTTGCAGCAAATATAAAATCGTGGAGGAATAAACATGAATTATTCGCAGGTTATTGACTTAGACAGTATTAGAATTAGTGACTTCTTAAACGGAGATTTTACGGAAAGTAAAACGGCTGTCATTGAAGATGGACATATTATACAGATTTTAGATGAAAGGTGGAACTTGTAATGCTTATTTTAATGGGAAGAACCGCATCTGGCAAAACATTAGTTAGGGACAAACTTGTAAAAAACAATGGATTTAATAGTGTCGTAACTTATACTACAAGACCAATTCGTAAAGGTGAAATTCCTAATGTTACATATCATTATATTTCAGAAGAAGATTTTTTGCAGAAAATCGAAAGTGGATTTTTTGCAGAATGGAAGAAATACATTACCACTGAAGGTATTTGGTATTATGGATCAGCAAAAGAAGATTATGAAAAAGCAGACGAAAACTCTGTAATTATTCTTACACCTAATGGTATCAGAGATATTCAAAAATTAGGATATGATGTAACTGTTATTTATTTATATTCAAATATTTCAACTATCAACAAAAGATTAGATGTTCGTGGAGATAAAAAGGAAGAGGCTGAAAGACGTATCAAAACTGATATATCAGATTTTAAAGATGCAGAAAGTCTTGCTAACAGGATTGTTTATAACAACTTTGATGAGAATATTGATGACGTGGTAAATAGCGTATTGTTTCATTATAGAAAGGCGTACAAATGAAAAATGATGGCTTAACAATTTATTTAGCTGGTAAAATGGCAGGATTAAGTATAGAAGAACAAACAACATGGAGAAAATTTGTAGCAGCAGAATTGGACAAATATTCAGATATGGCAAATTATAAAACTAATGTTATTTCTCCATGTGATTATTTCAATTTTGAAGAACCAAGATACCAAAACGAACAGGAGGTTATGAAATTTGATCTAAACTTAGTTCGTGGCAGTGACATTGTTATTGTAAATACAAATGGATTAAATACAAGTATTGGATCAGTGATTGAAGTATACGAAGCGTGGAAAAATAATATTCCTGTGATTGCTTATGATGAACGAGGGGATTATAACTTAATCCACACATGGTTAAAATGTTGTTTTACAAGAGTTGAATCGTGCGCAATGGATATGTGCGAATACATAAAGGATTTTTACATGAGATAGGAAGAGGGTGAGTGAAATATTTCTTAATGGATTAAATACAAGCCATATGGTTGCAAGAGAATTGTTATCTAAACCAGATGAATTTATAACAGTAACCGTTGGAAATAGAGAATATAGTATTAGTCATACGAAAATGATAAAAACACATGCAAATGTTGACGATGGTGTGATGCACAAAACATTGGTGTGTGAAGAATTAGAAGGAAACATTGTGAGGTAAAAATATGGATAATTATAAGATGTCAGATGTTAAAATTGATTTTTTGACAAAACATAATAGGAAATTACTTATTGAATTAATTTGTAATGAACAGACTCATATGATAGTAAAAGATCATACTAAATATGAATCTGATAGGTACAAAGAATTAGAAGCCTTAAAGGTAAAAATTAAAGATATGTGAGGTAATCATATGCCAGATATTACAATGTGTAGTAGCGAAAATTGCCCAATGAGAGGTAGTTGTTATCGAAGTAGAGCCAAACCTGATAAGTTACAGAGTTGGACAAATTTTGAATATTTTTGTAATGAAAATAGTGGATTCGATGAATATATAAAATACAATAAGGAGCGTAAAAATAATTGAGTACATATGAAATCACATGTGTGACAATTTTAATATTTCTATTTGTTGGTTGGATTCCAATTAGAATGCTGTGTGATGGTATTAAAGATATAATTCGGGAAATTAACAAAGGGAAACAAAATTATAACAAAAGTAAAGAGGATGATACGAAAGGTTGATTTCTTATGGAATTGAGAAAGGAGATAAAATGAAATTCAATATTATAGATTGTATAGAATTTGAGATTGATTGGAAAGCTGTAGCAGCGATTGCGACATGTGTACTTGGTTATGCAATCATAACAGTAATTTAGATAGGAGGATATACATATTGACAAAAGTAATTAAGAGAGACTGTTCAGAAGTTAATTTTGACAAATCAAAAATCTCAACTGCAATTCTTAAAGCTATGAAAAATGGTTCAGGCATTGTAAAACCAAAAATTGCTGAAGACATTGCAGATGAAATCGAAAATGAGTGTAAGGATAAAGAAGAAGTAAGTATCTCTGATATTGAATCAATGGTTTATGATAAATTGATTACAAAAAAGCAGAGACTTACTGCAAAAGCCTATGAAGGATATAGAAGTATTCGTGAGTTTCAGAGAGAAAACGAGAATACAACAGATTCCGAGATTGATGAACTGTTAGATGGTGAAAGCGAATATTGGAATACTGAGAACTCCAATAAAAACTCAAAAGTATTAAATACTCAGCGTGATTATATGGCAGGAATTGTTAGCAAAGATATTTCTCGTAGATTTTTACTTCCACCAGAAGTTGTACAAGCACACGATGAAGGAATTATTCATTTCCATGATATTGATTATTTTGGCATGAATGCGATGAGTAACTGCTCACTTATTAATCTCGAAGATATGTTACAGAATGGTACTTGTATTAACAAGGTAATGATTGAAAAACCACATAGATTTATTACTGCTTGTACAATCGCCACTCAGATTATTCTTGGTGTTACGTCACTTCAGTATGGAGGAGCTACAATTACTCTTACACATTTAGCACCATTTGTAAGAGATAGTTACAACAAATACTATGAGAAATATAAGTCATGGGGATTTTCTGATGAAGATTGTAAGAGATATGCAGAATCTGATACCAAAAAAGAAGTAGCAGATGGTGTTCAGACTTTTAACTATCAGTGCAATTCTATGTCTAACTCAAATGGACAGTCTCCTTTTTTGAGTGTATTTATGTATCTTGGAGAGACTACAGAGTATAAGAAAGAGCTTGCAATGATTATTGAAGAGTTTCTTAATCAGAGATTACTTGGTCTTAAAAATGAAGTTGGCGTATATGTCACACAGGCATTTCCAAAGCTTCTCTATGTCTTAGAAGAAGATAATATTCATGAAAATTCCCCTTATTGGTATTTAACAAAACTTGCAGCTAAGTGTACTGCAAAGAGAATGAACCCTGATTATATTTCAGAGAAGATTATGAAGAAATATAAAGAAGGCAACTGTTTCCCGTGCATGGGCTGCCGTAGTTTCCTTTCACCTTATAAAGACGAAAATGGTAATTATAAATTTTATGGAAGACTAAACCAAGGCGTTGTCACATTAAACCTTGTAGATGTAGCATTATCATCTGAAGGCGATTATGAAAAGTTTTGGGATTTAATGGAACAGAGAACAGAATTATGTCATAAAGCATTACTTTGCAGACATAAACGATTAGAAGGAACATTATCTGATGTCGCACCTTTATTATGGCAGTATGGAGCATTTGCAAGACTTAAAAAAGGTGAAAAGATTGATAAGTTACTTCATAATGGATACGCAAGTATTTCTCTTGGATATGCAGGATTATATGAATGTGTAAAATATATGACTGGTAAATCACATATTGATTCACAGGAAGGTCATGATTTTGGCATTAAAGTAATGCAGTTTATGAATGATAAATGTGACCAGTGGAATAAAGAGCATTATATTGGATTTTCAATTTACGGATCTCCAATCGAAAACACAACGTATAAATTTGCGAAGTGTCTACAGAAACGCTTTGGAATTATTAAAGGTATTACAGATAGAAATTATATCACAAACAGTTATCATACATTTGTAAAAGAACCAATTAATGCATTTGATAAACTCGCTAAAGAATCAGAATTTCAGGCGTTATCACTTGGGGGTGCAATATCTTATGTTGAGACAGATGGATTGGTAAATAATGTAGATGCTATTTTGGAAATGAATAAATTCATCTACGACCATATCATGTATGCAGAAGAAAATACAAAGTCTGATTACTGTCAGGTTTGTGGTTACGACGGTGAAATCAAAATTATTGATGAAGGTGGCGAACTTATTTGGGAATGCCCAAATTGCCACAATAGAGATAAAGACAAGATGAATGTAGCAAGAAGGACTTGCGGATATATTGGAACTAATTACTGGGGAAAAGGACGTACTCAGGAAATTAAGGAGAGATATGTCCATATGACAGATATTGCGGAGGATTTATAATGAGATACGCACAGATTAGATCTATGGATATTTCTAATGGAGAGGGAGTTGGAGTCTCCCTCTTCGTCCAAGGTTGTCCATTTCACTGTAAAAACTGTTTTAATTCTGATACATGGGATTTTAATGGTGGAAAAGAATGGACAGAAGAAATAAAAGATAAATTTATGAAATTAATTGATAGACCATATATTAAACGAGTATCATTTCTTGGTGGAGAATGTTTAGCGGATCAGAACCTTGATGAAGTCCTCAAATTAGTTAAACAAATCCGTAATTCATATCCTGATAAAACTATCTGGCTTTATACAGGATTTGAGTGGAATTCATTAATGTCAAAAATTTGTCAACCAACATTTCCAGATAAAGATTTTGAACGCATTATAGAAATTCATAAAAAGAGAAAAGAAATAATTTCTAATGTAGATGTACTCGTTGACGGAGAATATATAGATGAGCAGAAAGATCTATCATTAAAATTCAGAGGTTCAAAGAACCAAAGGGTTATTGATGTAAAGCAATCTCTTGCTCAGAACAAAGTAATTTTATATTGTGATTAAAGGAGATAATACAAATATGGAAATGGAAGATTTATACAAATTAAAGAAAGGTGATAAAGTTCTTGTCGAATGTACTGTAGAAACAGTATTCGTACAAAGCGGAATGGTAATGGTTACAACAAGGGATTGCGACAATGGATTCGATGCTTATATCGGTGAGATCAAAGAAAAATAAAGTTATGAGATTTTTATTATTTTTTCTTGGAATCATGATTGGTACATTTATTGTAATACTAATTTTATATCCAATATTAGGTGATACAATTAATTATATTCAAGATTTGAAAAAAGAATTAAAAGATATGGAGAATAAAGAAAATGGAAACAATTAAGATTAAATATTTTGATAACGAAATTGACAAATTAGAGTACATAGAGGGCAATAAATCCAATTGGATTGATCTTCGTTCTGCCGAAACAATTCATCTGAAGAAAGGTGAGTTTCATTTGATTCCGCTGGGGGTTGGAATGAAGTTACCAGACGGATATGAAGCTAATATTGTACCGAGAAGCAGCACATATAAGAATTTTAAAGTATTACAGACAAATTCTTTTGCGGTAATTGACAACTCATATAGTGGAGATAATGATCAGTGGCTTTATCCAGTAATTGCTATGGAAGATACTATTATAAACAAGAATGACCGCATTTGTCAGTTTCGTATTAATAAGATTCAGCCTCAGATTGAGTTTGAAGAGATTGAACATTTAAATGATGTTAATAGAGGATCATTTGGTTCTACTGGAAAGGCGTAATATGATTAAACTTTCACCCGAAGAAAAATTCAATTTAACTATCAATGAAGCAAGTGCTTATTTTAACATAGGAAGAGATAAATTATATGAACTTGCAAAAGAAGAAGGAAATATTTATACGTTGCACAACGGCAAAACAATTCTATTTAAACGTGAGCAATTTGAAAAGTATTTAGAAAATAAATCGTACATATAAAAATTTGTAAAAGACCAGACTTTGTGATATATTGTTCATATAGGTTTGGTCTTTTCCCATAGAAAGGAGTAACAAATGGGTAAAGATTTAAAAGGTAAAGAGCTTGGAATGGGTTTAAATCAAAGAAAAGATGGTAGATATCAAGCAAGATTTACGTCTGTAAATGGCAAACGTAAAGAAAAAAACTTTGATAAAATTACAGAAGCTCGTAATTGGCTAACAGAAGCCAAATACAAAGATAGTCTGTTGAACAATTGTAACATGACTGTTGATGAGTGGTTTGATTTCTGGTTGAATAATTATAAAGAAGGGATTGTTGCAAATAATACTAAAAAAAATTATTCCAATCGTTACAAGAATAATATTAAAGAATATATAGGTAATATACCTTTGGGAGATGTAAAGAATATAAATTGTCAGCAAATATTAAACAAAATGTTTGAAGACGGAAAATATTCTTATGGGACAATGGAATTAACGATGATAACGCTTCATGCTTTATTTAAAGGAGCTGTTGAAAACGGTTACATTATTCGAAATCCTGCTGACAATTTAAAACTAAAAAAACGAAACTTGGATGATGATGAAAATAACCGAAGAGTCCTTACAAGAGACGAGCAAAGAGATTTTATTAAATATGCAAAAAAATCTATATATTATAATGCTTTTTCGCTTGTTCTTGAGACGGGATTGCGATGTGGGGAAATTGGTGGATTGCAATGGTCGGACATTGATTTGGATTCTGGTTTTTTATATGTAAAGAGAACATTATTACAAGATAGTAAAAAAGGTGGTTTTTATTATGGAATTCCCAAATCAAAAAGTAGTAAAAGAAAAGTTCCACTAACAGATGAAGCTAAAAATATACTACTAGATCAGCAAAAACTTCAATATAAATTAAAACATCAAAGTTCTGAATGGCATAACGAATGGAATGATTTAGTGTTTTCTACAATAAATGGCAATCCGGTTGGTGCATCTACATTTAGAATTACAATGATTCGTATTGTAAAAAATATTAATAAGGATAGAGAGGCAGATGCTCTTGGAGGTGAATATGAAATATTTGAACATTGTTATATGCATTCATTAAGGCATACTTTTGCTACAAGATGTATAGAAAAAGGAGTACAACCAAAAACATTACAAAAGATACTAGGGCATTCATCTATTCAAGTTACAATGGATTTATATGTACATGTCACAGATGATCATATGTCAGAAGAAATAAAAAAAATGAACGTTGCAATATAACAAAATAACTGGTGCAAAATTGGTGCAAAATTAAAAAAATATAAAAATAAGTAGGTTAAACCATAGTAAAATCAATGCTTTCAAACATAATGATACAGATTACGCGAAGTAATTCGTGACAATGGGGTTGCTCGCAGAGCGTGCGATCTATTGTATGAAAAATAAAGAGACTGCCGTACCGGTGTCATAAATGACAGGTACGGCAGTTTTTGCATATATGGAATCAGAGAAAGACGGAATTCTGAAAAAAATAGTGCCAGGATGTAAAATATATGTTAAAATACATCTGAAAATGAGTGAAAGAAAGGTGGTGTGGCAAATGCAGAGAGTAAAACAGCATAAGTGGTTTCTGTTTATCCTGATTGGATTTATCGTAATATCTTTCTTTCAGTTTTTACCGCTGACAGATACACTGCATTTGTATGAAAAGACACCACAGAGTTTTGAACTGACCGCAGGCGGGCTCCTGAAGTATGGAATAGAAGGACAAAATGCAGACCAGGCAGGGGAATGTGAACTAGAAGAATATCACATAGACCGGTTGACGGGACCGGAAATAGCAGAACGTCAGGCATGCGGTCTCCCGGAAGAAACACCGGCGGCTACACTGGCGCGAACGACACAGAGTGAAGCTGCGCTGGGTGAACAGAATCAGAGCCGTTTTCAGATGTTACGGTTTTTAGTAGAAGTATATGTACTTTTAATGATCCCAGCAGTTATTCTGCATATGGCACTAAAAAGATTTAGCAGCCATATGATCATACTGTGGCAGAATATAAAATACATACATCTTGTTGATGGTAAGAAGGCAAAACGTATTCCTGTAATTGAATAAAAAGATGATATTACAGGAGGCGTATTAACGTGATAGAAAATAGAATAAGTGACAGAGCAAAAATATTACTGATCGATGAGGATACAAGCATTTCTTATCTGATCCGCAGGGCAATGGAAAAAGAAAATTACAAGATTTATATTGCAGGAAGTGGAAAACAGGGAATGGAGATGAGTACCGGTGTCTGTCCGGATCTGATTCTGATGGATAATAAATTTTCTGATATGGAAGGGATCACCTTGATCCAGTGGTTCAGGGAGTGGACGGATTGCCCGATTATAATCCTGTCGGAACGGAGCAGCTACCTTGATAAAGTGGAGGCATTATATGCCGGAGCAGATGATTATATGGTAAAACCGTTTCATGAGAAGGAACTTGCGGCACGGATTTTTTCCGCATTACGCAGAAGAATTTCGGTAGGTGCGCATACATATTACGAGGCAGGAAATCTTAAGGTTGATTTTACAAAAAGACAGGTTTTGCTTGGAGGAACGGAGGTTCATTTTTCACCGGTGGAATACCGGATCATAGAAAGTCTTGCGTTAAATTCTGGTACGGTTGTAACATATCAGATGCTTTTGGAAAAAATATGGGGACCATATGCAGAGCAAAACAGCAGGATTCTTCGTGTCAATATGACGAATATCCGGAAAAAAATAGAAAGTTCTCCTTTAGAACCGGAGTATATTACAACGGTCCCGCGGGTAGGATACCGGATGTTGGAGAGTCAGGCTGAGAAAGGTGGCATGCAGATGCTGGAAAATCAGACTGGCAGAAACATGAAAGTGATGGAAGGTCAGAATATCAGAAATGGTATCCGTATGATGGCATAAAAATAAGCTGCACACAGAGGTGTGCAGCTTATTTTTTTCTGGATGTACGATAATCTTTTGACTGACAGTAAGAATCGTAAATTGCGTAAACAAACCCTCCGATGATAATGCCAATCCCGATGACAGAAAAAACGATTTCAATGCCTGTCATAGTAAAATCTCCTTTTCATAAATTTGATGGAATCAGTATAACAGTCAAGTTTATAAAAAGGAGATTTTGGCATATTCCTTAATCTTTTTTGGAAAGAGATGAGGAAAGTTTTAACACTTTATTTATCTGACGGTTTATTTTTGGCTTTTAGCCGTTGCTTTGCTAAGTACATCTGTTCATCCGCACAGGATAAGAGCTGGTGGAAAGGTGTGTCAGTGTCCGGTGCTATGCCATTCACTTGCCTGCGAACAGTAA